>Ga0247844_1000650_pt1 | contig 71930 bp, 56 predicted proteins | sample LaCtaG_FD_192421 | JGI IMG/M metagenome (GOLD analysis project Ga0247844, IMG submission 192421) | Freshwater microbial communities from meromictic Lake La Cruz, Castile-La Mancha, Spain - LaCruzMarch201714.5m_1 | ecosystem: Environmental > Aquatic > Freshwater > Lake | place: Spain: Castile-La... | reverse complement strand
TTATTTTTTCAAACTGTTTTCTTAATGATTCTTTTTCCATCGACAAAAAGAATGCCATGGACAATAGAAAAGGCCAACAGGATTTTTAAATATTCTTTAACTTTTTAACTGAGGTGTGAGCAGTTACGAAAAAAGTAAGAAAATGAGTAGCGATATAAAATTGATAGAAGGTAAAATTCGTGAACTAGGTGTTGCCAGAGAGAATGATCCTAAAATATTTCGGTTGCGCGAGATGCAAGAAGAATTTAAAGAAAAAATAATCTCAAATGTGAGCAACTATCGTCAAAAATCAAAAGACACTGTTATTCAAGAACTTTCAAACCTCGTTAATTCAAATAATTTTTCCTCTTTTGTGATCTCTGGCCATCATACGACTAATTATTTTTCAGATTATTTGGGATATAATCAAGGCCTGGCCGATGAGGATTTTAAAAAAATATTTTCTAACGCTGAAAAAAATAAAGAAATGAAATCAGTGCACTTGTGGGGATGCTACGGCAACACTCCGCAAAGCATTGCAAACTGGAAATCTATTTTTCCAAATCTTCTTTATACTTCCGGTTGGAATGCGAGTGCTCCAAAAGAAGATAAAGCTATTGATACTGATTTTCTTTATCGGACACTTGTGAAGATGAAAAATGTTGAAGAAAACGCGACGATGGAAAAAACTCTTAACTTTTTTCAAAGCGTGCCTCAGATCACAGCAGCAAATGCAAGTTATAGTCAAAAAGATTGTTACGTTGAAGTAAATCATGGTAAAATCAAAACTCTCAACCTCGTTGATAGTAGTTGTCCTGCTGCTGATCTTGAAATGTTGTTAAATTCCCTCAATGAAATAGATAATTATGCAATTATTAAAGAGGGATACGAAGATGTCCCTAATGATTCTCCGAGTACGAGTTTAAGAAGATACATTGCCAATATTCGAGGACAAAGTAAGCCCTGCATTGAAACAATAAGGGCAAATCATGCTTTTCTCGCAAAATATCTAAATCCTTCTTATCCCTTTTTGACTTTTAATAAAGACAAAGTAAGACCTAATTTTTTTAGCGTCTTTGAAGATGAGACAAAGGCCGTTTGGGACACGATCAATAATGGCCAGGCCGAAGGAGATAAGGAGCTACAAAAACTGAATTTAAAATGTGATGTTAAAGCAAGCAGAAAAGAACTTAATATCTGCTCAGATCAGCTTGCTATGTATTCAGAGCGCTCATCAAACCCCAAACTTCTGTCTGCCTATGCAAAAATTCTCAGGGCCTATTGTCTGGACTTCCCAGCTGACCCAATGATGCGCGAAAATATAAATTGGTTTGAAACCGATAAAATGACAAAAGAGCACTTAAGTCAGCTAGAAAAAAGGAGTGCTTTATATCTTAATTTAGAAGAGGGCATGTCTCATCCTTCGCAAGCACCATCTTCCCCACAAGATTCAGCGAAAAAGCCTAAAGGTTTTTTCAAAAAGTTGAAAGACAAACTACTTAAAGGGAATGGTTCTCAGACATCATGATAGACATCAAGCCAATTTTTTTCATCATTTCTTTGTTCTTTTTATCGTATGCTTTTGGAAGTAGCGATGAATTAGTATTAAAAAAATTGTCTCCTGAAAATCTTGGTAAAATTAAAATGGGCATGGAAGTTGAAGTCGAAAAAATTTCCGGCCATCCTGTCCGTTGTGAGGCCGAAACTATTACGTGTATCCTTTTTTATGACAAATTGGCTTCCCTTGATTGGAAAAAAGCAGCACTTAAAAAGGGAACTTCCCTTATTGCTATGAAAACGGCGACAAAATCTGCCCAGTATAAGGGGAATTATATTCTTGACGCTCAAGAATCTGCTCAAAATCTTCAAACTTTTATTAGCGGAGATATCAAGGAAGCCGTAAAGTTCGCAACATCTACTCTTAAGACTGTCCTGAAGTTTCAACAATCTCCTCCCTGCGAAAAAGAGAAAGCCCCAAAAGTTATAAGTCCATGTTCAAAATTTGAAAACTACTTTGATGACTTACTTAAAGATGAAGAAATCAATATAACAATAGTGAAAGGCTATCGTGATCAACATCCAGATGGCCTTCTAGGATTTTTTATTCAACAAATAGCTTCTTATTCTATTGAAGTTTCTCTTGATTCTGTCAACGATGACGTGAGTAACCTTATTAGTGAACTTCAAAAAAATAATTTTTCTTTGTATTTAGAAAATCTAACGAATGTTCATCTTCGTAAAAAATTCTATTATAAGGGGAAAAAAAAGACAGTAAATGTTCATATCTATAGATCGACAGTCTCTTGTGATAATGTGAATTCCTCAAGCGTCGAACTGAGGCAAGACAGAAATTTCACTTGTGAGGAACAAAAAAAGGCTTCCCTTGACGCCAAGAATGCCTTTGAAGCTGCTTTAGGCCATGACCAAGTGGTCATCTATAATGGACATGCGCGTTTTGGAAGAGGCCCTGATTTTGGCCCACTCTGGGAAAAAGATTCAAAATTTCCTATTAATAGTGGAGCACTTAAAAAAATTTCTTTAGATAATAAAAAAACAGTGCTTTTTCTTGATGCTTGTTCATCATTAAAATACTATGAAGGGGCCATTTCTAAAGTTCAAGATAAGCTTTCTTCTCCGGAAAATTTCATTTTTCTGGGAACCACTCAAGCGGCCGATTGGGCCGATCAAAATACAAACTCACTTCGACTTATCAATATGATTCTTGAGGCCCAATGTCCAAAAGAATGGATTGACGGCCTCAATTCACCAAGGCCATATAATAGTGAGATGGAAATTCGGCCCGCTAAAAAGAATAAAAAAATATTTGAACCTTAAACGAACCTAGTTTCACTTAAGTATTCTTTGTGCTTCTAGGTATAAAATGAATTTTATAAGGATGGAAAAATGAAAAATGAAACTGTCGTTATTCTTGGGGCTTCGAATAATCCAGAAAGATATTCTTATAAGGCTTTTCATATGCTTAAAGAAAATGGCCATCAGACGCTCCTTGTGCATCCTAAACTTAAAGAGATTGAGGGGCAAAAGTGTTTTGAGGATTTAAATCAAGTCATTCATCAAAAGATTGAGGTAGACACCTTGACTCTTTATGTTAATCCAGAAATAAGTTCTTTGATGATTGAGCAAATTTTGACGCTAAAACCAAAACGAGTGATTTTTAATCCGGGAACTGAAAACGAAATTTTAAAAGTGGCGCTTAAAAAAGATAATATTTTATATGAAGAAGCCTGTACTCTTGTGCTACTTAAGACTGGGCAATTCTAAAAAAAGCGAGAGTTCTTTATGACCGACTGTGGACGAGATATCATTAAAGGTTTATTGGCCGAATCTCAAATTTATACGACAATTGAAGATTTAGAAAAATATATTGACTCCGGCAATGATCTTTCGGCCCTTGCGGTACAACCTCTTTATCTTATTGTTCGCAATCTTTCACCTGAAATTATTGCTTCTTATCTTCCAAGCTTTTCAAAAGAACAAAGAGAGGCCTTTTTAGATTTGGATCTTTGGGAAAAAGATCGTTTAGATGTTCAATCTTTTGTCGATTGGCTTCCGGCATATCATTTGTGTGCGGATGATGATGTTAAATTAGAATTTGTTAAAAGTGATCAGTTTGCTTTGTTTTTAAAAGGTAAATTTCATGTTTCGACTTTTGATTTAGAAGAGCCTGAGTATCCTGATCATGATCATTTTTTCTTAACAGATGATAGTTTGCTTTTGATCGAGTATGAAGAAGATTTTCAGTATGTGAATGAATTAAAATCACTTATGCGACATCTTTATTATTCATTGGGAGTAGAGCATGCTTACACTCATTTTTTTAAAGTTGTTTCTGAGACGTACTCTGTCTTAGAAGAAGAGGAATATCGCTTTAAAAAGGAAAGGCAAAAAGATTTAGGGTTTGTTGATTATTACGATGCTTTAGATGTTCAAACTCCTTTTTCGAATTTTCCCGTGATGGATAACTTTATTAAAAAGAAAAATAAATTTGTTGCTAGTGTGGATGAGTTGGCCAGCGCTCAAGCTCTTCATAAATCGATTTTAGTAACTTACCAATATGGGTTTGATCCTCTCTCAGAAGAACTTTCAAAAGTAACGAATACAAAACGCGTTGATTATTTGCAGTTTAATTTTATCCGTTTGATAAATGCTGGTCTTGCGGTAGAAGGAGCGCTCAAAGAAGGTTCACTTGCGATGGGACGAGTTGGGCAATCGACAAAGTCATTGCTGATTTTAGGTTTTAATTATATTCGTTCAAAAAATACTCATTTCAATAAAGAAGAGAAGCATGAAAGTTTGTTTGATTCTTTTGATTTTGTAGATTTGTATCGAGTTGGAAAAACTCTTATTTATGACAATCAAAGGAAAATAAAACGGGCCTTACAAAATACACCGTTTGTGAATGATCATGAAATTTTTCTCGGTAGCTTTTGGGAAGAGTATTTAGATAATAGTTTTGAATCTCCTGTGAAATATCGCTGGCCAGGAACGCTTTCGCCGAGTGAAGTCTTTGATCCCGAATCTGCTGATTTATGGGCCAGACGAGGAAGGACGTTTATTGAAATTCTTCCTTTTGCTAAAAAGTTTTTTGAAGTTTTCTCAGCTTTACGTGAGAGTGGGCGAATTAGTAACTCCTTTTATTTAAATTACACTCTCGACGATATCGACTTAGAAGGAATTTTACTGAGTGCTTTCGCTAACTTTTCATTGGGGCATTTAGATCAAGTTTCATCTCCAAAACTTGGCCTAACTTTAGATGAATTTAGGGTTTGGATTATTCAAGTCGTTGATGATGATGGAAAACTTAAAAATGATGCTTTTTTAAATCAAAAAATTTCGGAATTTGCCGAATCATTTGGCCTTAGTGTTGTTTATGATTTTTCAAGTTATATGATTGAGCTGATGAGAGGGCAACTCGAAGGCTATGAATATAAAAAGTTGTCTTTTGAAGATTTTAAACATGTTGGTGGGCCTATTATTTTAAGCGCCCTTAAAAACTAAGCAAAAGTTTTATCCCATAAGTAGGCCATTTGTTTTTGAAAATGGCCTTCTTCTTTGCACATTTTATTGATGAGTTCTGTTTTTGCGACGAAAATTTCTTTTTTTTGTCGCCTTACTAATTCTGTTGTTTGAGAATTCTTTTTAAGGTTTTCAAGCTTGATACTTAAAAAATGATTAAGTTTAATGAGGCGTATAAATTCATTTTCTAAAAAATCAGTTAGATCTGGGGTTGATTCAAATTTTTCTTGATTGGTCTTTTTTTTCGCGGGCTTTTTGCCATCTGCTTCTTCTAGAAGAAGCTCATACAATTCTTGAAAAATATCTTCTGAAACTTTATCGTTTTTTGTTCCCATTTTTTTTCTCTTCAGGTTTAAACATTTTTTTAGTGAGGAATTCGTAGAAGTGGAGTTCTTTGCTTAAATTATAAAGTTCGCGTTGGCCTTGAGTGATTTTTTTTATATTTTTTAAGGAATCATAACTAAATAAGTTATTCATTTTATTTTTTTCAATATGTATTTTGCCTAAGACCTGCAACTCTTTTTTTGAAAGTCTTTTATTTCGGATTTTAAAATAGCGGGGGAGATCTTCTTCAGATTCGACAATGATAAATTCCTCGTGTTCTTGAATATGTTTTGTCATGATTACTAAGGGATAAGGAAAACGGGGATGAATACCCAGATTTTTAACGGCCGCTTCAATGTTCGGAAGTGTTTCAAGAAAGTCTTCGCGTGAGATTCTGTCAGTGCGAATATAAATCGGGATATCACCAATGCCAAGTTCTGAAAATTTTTCTTCAATATAGTCTTGACTACAAACTTGATTGAGTTGAATTTCTTCAAAAACAGGAACCTTCATCTTATGCTCCTACAGTCGAATTTTAATTCTACTTCAAGTATACCCTAAGACCAACTCTTGATATAGAATTGTCTTAAGGAGTAATCATGTTTAATTACCCATTTGTCAGCTTGCCTGATTATTATGTTCAACTACTCAAAGATAATATGCAGGGAATCGAATTCAACGCCAATCATTTCAATTCTTACGTTTATGAAAATAAACCTTTTTTAAGTCTTATCAGTCTACATTTTAAAGATATTGATAGCGATTTAAGAATGGATGCTATTTTAAAAGCGATGACGTGGAAGGGAGTGCGAAATCGGATGGCGCGCCTTTTTATGCATTATGAACTTTTTGGGAAATTTGGTTTAAATGATGAAGATATGGCCCATTTAAATGATATTCTTTTTTGGGAAGAACGCTTCAGCGCCTACAGTGTCGATGGGCATTCACGTGCTTTTTTATTGGCCTTTTATTTTAAGATGGCGTCTTTTCAAGTTCAAGATTCCTTAAATAATCCTCTGAAAAAAAAGGGGATTATTGATGAAGATGTCTTGAATCTTTTTAAGTATTGTAAGTCACGCGTGCAACGTATCGACTGGACGTACGTCTTACTTGATCATTTCATTCATTTTCTCGGGAAGAAAAAAATTCTTGCTCTTCTTGAGGATCGACTTTCTTATAATGAAATATTTTTATTACTTAACAAAAAGGAACAGCAGGAGATGACGGCCGGACTTCTTTCTTATGGTGCTTCTCTTTTTGAATCTGAAATTTTTACGAGTGAAAATATCTTACTTTGAGGAACTATGGAACAAAGTCAAAATACGAATACAGTTTGGAATTTGATCAATGAACTTTCGACTAAAAAAGGGATTACTGAAATTGTTATTAATAATCCACGTACTGTTTTTGTTGAACGAGATGGAAAATTCATACAGCTGAATGTGAGTCTTACGAAGTCAGATATGTACAGTTTTATTAATGAAATTGCGGCCTATAATAAAAAAGAATGCAATATCGATTTTCCTATGGTTGATGGAACTTTGCCTGATGGAAGCCGTTTTAACGCCATTATCGAACCTTTTGCCCATGCTTCTCCTGCAATAACAATAAGGCGTTATTTAAAACGTATTCAAAGTTTTGATGAGTCGCCTGATCTTTTTGGCCTGTCGCCTTTTTGGATAAAATTTTTAAAAGCTGCCGTTCATGCTCGTTTAAATATTATTATTTCAGGGGGAACAGGTGTTGGAAAAACGACACTTCTTAATTTACTTCTTAGTGAAATTTTAAAAGAAGAACGCATTGTAGTTATTGAAGACACAATCGAGCTAAGTTTTCCTCATCTTAATATAGTTCGTCTTGAAGCGAGTTTTAAAAATCTTGTGTCACAAGAAAAAGTGACAACAAGAGATTTAGTAAAAAATTCTCTACGTATGCGGCCAGATAGAATCATCATTGGTGAAACACGGGGCGCAGAATTTTTTGATCTTCTTCAGGCCATGAATACTGGTCATGAAGGTTCGATGACCTCAATTCATTCTAGCTCTGCAGCGGAGTGTTTAAGTAGAATGGAAACTCTTTATTTGATGGCCGGTTACGAGGTCCCTTATCACGTGGTAAGAAAGCAAATGTCTAGCGCTGTCGATCTCATTATTCAAATTGAAAGAGCGAGAAGTGGTGAGCGAGTCATCAGTCAAATAGCAGAAGTTTCGGGAATGGAAGGTGACGTTATTCAAAGTCAATCACTTGCTCATTGTGTTGATGGGGTGCTCAGTTCAAATGGCCTTCCCTCTCTTCATATGCGTAAATTGCATGAGCATGGCGAGCTTCCCTTAGATTATTTTAGTTCTAATGCTCGTTAAATTATTTAAGGATTTAATTTAATATGATACGTCGATTTTTTTTACGCTTTCGAGTTTCGATGACGGTGGCCGGGGCCTTCCTCTTTTTATTTTTAGTTTTGTCCATGATCCTTTTTCCTTTTAGAGAAGTAGAACAACTTCGGACAGGATATTTTATAGTCCACTTGAATAAAAAAAATACTCCTCCCGATTATGAATTTGTCTCGAAAAAACCTCAAAAGTGGGTGAAGCTTGGAGGGATTTCTTCAATGGCCTATCGAGCGATCATCGTGAGTGAAGATTCCGCTTTCTATTCTCATTTTGGTGTTGATTGGTTTCAACTTCAAAATGCGATTGAAGATTGGCTATTTAAAAATAAAAAATTAAGAGGAGCAAGCACTATCACTCAGCAGCTCGCAAAAAATCTTTTCCTCACTCGTGATAAAAGTTTTTTGAGAAAGTTAATCGAAATTCCTTTGGCCGTTTATATTGATTGGCGTCTTCCTAAAAATAAAATACTAGAAGCTTATTTAAATGCGATAGAATATGGTGATCAGATTTATGGAATTGCCGATGCTTCTAGAATTTACTTTGGAAAAACTCCGTCGAGTCTCACCTTAAGAGAAGGTGCGTTTTTGGCCATGCTCCTTCCTAATCCGAAAAAATACTCTCGCTCTTATCGCCAAGGTGAACTTACTCAGTATGCAAATAAAATCATTCTTCGGATTATGAAACGAATGGTGTCCACTGGTAATATTTCTAAGGAACAATTTGAAACTCAAATGGGCCAACGTTATCTTTGGGAAAAATCAGATGACGATGAAATAGATATCCCAGATGACGAAGAAGAAGTGTCAAATTGACCTCAGCACTTACTATCTATTTAAAATAAAAGTAAGATTTCTAGTCTTTTAAAATATTTCAGTGTTCATTTTATTTTAATATTTCATTTTATTTTGTTTTTTCATTCTCATTTTTTTTATGGTGGCAAAGTGCTACTAGGTATTTAATTTACGAATTTGTCTTGTAAGAGTTTTTTTATTGAAAAGAAGTGAGAAGAATCTTATTTTGAGCAGGCCGAAGGTTTTTTCATCAACAGGAGAGGTATTATGAAAAACGTTATGAGTGGACTTTTGCTTGCGATGTCAGTTGTTGTTGTTTCGTGTGGAGGATCAGTAGGTGGCGGTGGAACAATCATCATTCCCCCTGTTGATAAAGTAAATAGTTTTGTCGATTTGCTTAACAGTCGTTATCTTTTTGATAGTAATTATTATGTAGTTAAACGTCCAGAAAATACAGCAACAGAAGATTTTGTTGTTGTCTATAGTCCTGATACTGGTTACGTTGCTTATGATGTGAGAAACTATGATGTTGGTGAGTCATGGTCTACTTATACTGCTTATGCTGACTATCAACCTGTTTATATTCATGGAACAAGCACAGATATTTATAGTCTTGAAACTTTCTATTTTGGTGATGCCTATAAAAATACTTACTATGGTACATCCTATGAAGGTGAGTTCGTTTTCGATGAAACATCTGAAGCTGGTAAAGATTTAGAGAAAGTTTCTGGAATGATTGCTGCACATAAAGCATCAAAAATCGGTGAAGCTCTTTCAAGCGAATTTGGACTTTCTGAAGAAAGAGGTTTGAAAATAGCTAAGCTTGTTGGTGATTGGAAAAAACTTTCAAAGTCACGTAGCATGACTTCTGCCGATGCTGACGTATTTAGTAAAGAGCTTCTTGGTGTTGATATGAAAAAAGCTGAAAGCGCCATTACTAAGCACCTTCAAGGTGATGATTCTGAAGTAACTGAGCTTGTTAAAAAAGCTGCAAAAATTAACGGGACAGGACCTGAGCAAATGAATGAAATTTTGACAGCTGTATTCGCTCAACAAAAGTAGACGATTATAAATCATTGATTTTAAAAAGAGAGAGGGCTTTCGGGCCCTCTTTTTTTTGGTACGCATCGTGCAAAGCATACAATGTCGCAATGTGTAAAAAATATAAAATGATTAGGCTTTTTGTACCCGAATAATAACGCTGTGCTAAGTATGCCTAAACCGTTTTAAGGGGATGCTCATGAAGTCGTTTATTATAAGTTTTTTTCTAGCTTTATTATTTTGTGCTCAAGCCTACTCAAGCACACAAATTTCAATTTTAGGTGCGGTTCCTAAAGATGATTCACGTCCTATTGCCACTGATCTTTTTTATCAAGGAAAAGTTCTTCTGGCCTCTGAAGCGATTGCTTTAAAAAAATCAGGAGTTGATCTTTCAACAATTAACCCGAAAGAAAGCGATGTGTGGAAGGAACGAGTCCTTCCTTTAACGGAACCACAAATTCCTTTTAATAACGGTGATACAATTGACTATCTTTCATTTGTACTTTCTCGTGGTGGAAATTTTAGGTTTAGTGGAATTTTTGAAATTGAAGGAGTCAAAAAAGTTTATAACATCCTTCTTTCAAAAAAGATGCATAACGTTTTATTACGTTCAGCAATTTTAAAAAAATTAGGTCTCAGTGTTCCGGACATGAAACACCTTGAAACGTTTAAAATTAAATTTTCATCTTTATTTGAAAAAGAAAATTTTCTTGGCCGCCTTGCTGAAGACACTCTTGGAGATAGCGGACGATGGGTAAAAGAAAATGGTGAAGATTATTTAGTATTACAAGATGCCCTTATTATGGAGGCGCAACAAACAATTTATAATTTGGCCTTAGGAAGTATTCCTTCAGGTGTTATTCAAGATCGTCGTATTTTTAATTCATTACTAGTTCCTTTCACACTGACAGATGTACCAGAAAGTGTGAACCTCATGAGTTGGAACGGCTTTTCAATCATGAGTAACAATATTCGTTTTGATTATGAGGCCAACGAAGATTTTACACCTTCTTTTGACGATGTAAGATGGATAGCTAGGAAATTAGGGAAGCTGACTCGCCAAGATTTTCTTGATGTGGCCCATTATGCTCATTTGCCTCCTTCCGTTGAAACTCTTGTTGCCGAAAAATTAATTGCTAGGCGTGATGTTTTGATGGCGCTTGTTGATCTACCTTTTACGATGATCCCGTACAATGCAAAAATCACTCAAGGCACAGAGTTAGTTGATGGGAAAATTACAAAAGAAAATTTCGAGGGATATGCCTCTCGTTTTTCATTTGGTGATCCGGAATCACCTTTATCAGGAACTCAAATTTTTGCCTTTATTAAAAAGAAGCTGCTTGGTTTTACTTTAAATTCAGCGATCTCTCAGATGAATGATCGCTTGATGCCTCAAACAGATATGGCCCAAGCGATAAAAGATAAACAAATGCAAATTGCGCAAGAAAATTTTAATAAATTTCTTGAAACGGGAAAAGTTGTCTCTACTCCTTTACAAGTTTGGGCCGTTCCAAATTATAGTACAAATATTCTTCTCTCTCGCGATATTATAACTGGAAGTTATTTGGGAACGGATAATCTTGTTCAGTTAGCGGACACCATCGGCATGAGTGTTGATCTTGGTGTTTTTCTTGGAACTTCTAGTTTGCCAGTTCCTTGGCAAGCAAGTGGAAATCTTCGCGCTAGCTTAATGAGAAATTATAGTCATATAAAACCTGTTCAAGATATGAAGATCAAAACTCCTTGGAAAAATATATTGGTTCCTTGGCTTATGCGTACGCAAGGACATATTTTTGATGACGTCATCACTTCTAATCAAAAATATATAGAAGCACAAGATTTGTTGGATACTGCAAAGGCTTCTTTAAGTAAAATCGATTTGTCGATGACGACTCCGAAGCTTGTTGGAAATCTTAATCAAATTTTGACGAAGCTTGACTACCCAGTCAATCTTATTGCCACACTTTCTAAAACTCGAAAAATTGAAAGGGATACTGAACAATTAGACGAAGATAAGGCCGATTACTTAGCGCAAATTAAAAATAGCAAAAATCAAGAAGTCTTGGATTCGATTCATAGATTGATTGAAAATCTTCCAAATTTTCAAAATCCATCATTTGAGTCAGAAAAAATTAAAAGGCTTGAGATCCTGACTAATTACCTTAAAGCAATTGAAAACCTAACAACTGAAAAAGAAAAATCTCGCCAACTGAATAACTTTGTTGAAGAGTGGATAACTTTTAAAAAGAGAGTGGCCACTTTACAAAGTGAAGAAGAAAGTCAAAACAAGATAGCTTTTCTCAGTGAAAGTAAGAAAAGCTTACTCGCTTTAAGTAAGAAGAACGATCGACCCGGAATTGAAAATCTTATAAAAAGCCTAACGTCTCACATTGATCTTGTCTCAAAAAATTTGGGAGAAGATCGTAAAGAGCGTATTAATTATGCTTTTAAAACGATTAAGGAAGAGCTCAAGGTTGGAGAGTCTCTTGTGATCACCGATAGCATTGGTGCCTCAGCTGATTTAAGTGCGGCCTATTCTGTAGCAGAAATGTTAAAATTGAGTGCTGGCATAAATGCGAACTTTCTTGTGCTTTCCCGCCTTCACATTCATCGCGCTTCTGATGATACAATTCAAATTTATAAAGATTTTGGAAACACGCAAGGATTAGCACTTAGATTTAGTGTTGTCTCTGGATTACCAGTTATTACGCTTACAGGTAAAATTACGGCCGGAGTTGCTAAGACTAAATTTTATCAACTCAGTCTTGATGATAAAGATCCGATGGAGGCTTCCAAAGTGGCAACTGCACTTAAAGCTTTATTTACTGAAAATTCCTTAGAGCTTGTACAGTCCATTAGTAAACCATTTGAACTTACTCATCACTTTGTAGAAAAAAGAGGAGATCTTTCGTTGCTTGTTTGGGATTGGTCAAAATTAAAAACAAATGATGCGATTGTTGTAAAACACCCCGAGGGTAGTGTTCGTAAGTTTTATAAAATTTTAAGTGCTCGCAGATTTGCCTATGACTTTAAAGGTTTTTTTGTAAATGTGGCCAATTATATACTCAGTAGTAATAAAGTGGATTTTGCTCTTCAAAATAATAGATCCTCCGATCCAAGTATGGGCGTTTTAAGTAGAGGTGTTGTCCGACAATTAAGTTTTGAGACAGAATCTGTTGAGGGAAAATTAAGTCATCCTATGGTGACACTTAATTACGCCTGGAAAGGCTGGCTCATGGGAACTAAAAGTGCCCAAAAAATTATTAGCGATATGAATACACGTTTTGGAACTATGCTTTATATGCCTGAGGCACTTAACGAAACTACACAGCTTCAACTTTATAGTATCGTTTGTAATGTTTATATTTACGAAAAAGGCTTAGACATACTGGCCCATTTACCTAAAGCAAAAGTTCAAGAGCTTTTTCACGAACAACCATCCGGCTATTATAGTTCGTTTGATGATATTGAGGAACAAGAACGAATGGGACTAAGTCCATCTTTTATGTATTATCAAAGAAAATATCTTGAAGCTATTGGCAAGAATGATGTTGAGAGGGCATCTCGTTTTGGTGAAAAAATGATTTCACTAGCTGAGGCCAATGTTTCGATGAGTGATTTGAAACTTATGGTGGGAGAAAAAAATCTACTAATCACATCAAGAGTTCAAGGTTTCAGAAAAGGTGATGAAAATGGTGATCGTCCTTTAGTATCTAATACATGGGGAGAGATCGGGGATCAATATGCGGGGGGCCCACTTGCGGCCATTAAAAACTTTATGAAAATGACAGATTCTGAATTTTTTGGTCTTTGGATTATGGGGAGGCTTTAAATGAAAACCTTATTAACTTGTGTCCTCGCAGTCATTTCAAGCCTAGCATTTTCAAAAGAAATTGTCGTTCTGGCAGAGTTTACAAAAAAACCTGACACTAAACTTATTCAAAAAATTAATCATATTGCTGGTGTTAAAAAAATTAAACTTTTTGATGCTATTAATTCAGAATATTTCTCACGACTTTATGAAATTAAATTGGATGAAAAAAAACTTGCTGATTTAAAAAGCATTAAAGAACTCAATAAAGTTGAAAGTATTTATAGAGCTGAGGCCTTTTCGTTAATCCCTGCAGAGAGAAATTTTTCTAATGATATTTTTTCTTCATGGCAATGGGGGATCATGAATCAAGGTCAAGATATTTTACAAGACCTCGATGATATAAATTCTCAAACATTAACTGGTGTTGAAAATTTTGATATTGGATTAAAAAATATTCGATCACAGCTAGCTACGTTAATGAAAAAAGATGTGCTAGTTGCTGTTTTGGATTCGGGAGTTGATCTTGATCATGAAGATTTGAAGGGCAATATCTTTAAAAATAATTTAGAGTGTAAAAATGGTGAACTTCCTTATGGCACTCTTACAGATAAAGATGGTAATGGACTGGCCGGTGATTGCATGGGGTGGAATTTTGTCAATAATAACAATCGTCCCTATGATGAAAAAGGACACGGAACTCATGTTGCCGGAGTCATCGCAGCAGTGAGTGATAACGGAAAAGGTATTGCAGGGCCAGTTCCTCAAGGTGGCCCACAAATTAAAATTCTGCCAGTGAAAGTCTATCAAGGAGCAGAAAATATTCAAGATAACTCAATGAGCGTTTTTACAGATAAAGTCACAAAAGGAATTTTGTACGCTGTGAAAATGAAGGTCGATGTCGTAAATCTTTCTTTAGGTTGGCCTAAGATTATGGACACAGAGTATCTCCGTCAAGCTGTGGCCCTTGCGCAGAAAAATGGAATAACGATTGTGGCAGCTGCCGGGAATAATGGACATACGCGTCCTCTTTATCCTTGTTCTTATGAAGGAGTTGTCTGTGTTGGAGCTACAACTGTTACAGGTGAAGCGGCTTCGTTTTCAAATTTTGGATCGCACGTTGATATCGCGGCCCCAGGAGAGCAAATTCTTTCAACTTTTCCTAAAAAAATTGAGCCCTCATTTTTTTCAACTCTCGGTTACGAAATTAAAAATGGAACAAGTCAGGCAGCTCCTTTTGTATCGGCTTGCGCTGGTATTTTAAAATCAATTTATCCAGAAATTACAAATGACGATATTTATGCCCGTTTAATCTCGTCGGCAAAACCTGTTTTCGGGGCAAAGTATTATTTAAGTGGGGCCATGCAATTAGAAAAAGCCATTGCTGGTTTTAAAGGCCCACAACTTGTGCCAGTATTAAAAGGTTTAGATTTGGCCCACTTCAAAATGAGTTCCTCTTCCTTTGAATTAAATATACCCATTAAAAATTTTGGAGATTTTTATAAAGGGGGAGAGCTTCGTGTTGTTCTTAATAAACCGGGAATCCACCTAAAGGCCAATACATTTACACTTCCAAAATTGAATAAGGGAGAGATCACAATCATTCGTATCATTGGGCAAATAGATGACGTTGCGGCAGATGCTCACTTGAAACTAAAATTGTCATTCAATAATGGACAAAAAAGTTCAGAAATTTACCATGAAGTCTTACTTGTAAGAGATCTTACTGAAGATACTTTTATACAAAAAGTTCGCCTGGAAAATAAAGGATTTAATAATGAAATTGCCGCTTTGGTAAAACAAGGTATGTTCAGTAAATTAAGAACTGTTGATGATGTATTTATGAATGGTCATAATCCAGAGTACTATTTTGATAGAATAGACCCTGTTAGTAAAAGCCTCGAACTTTGGATTTTCACTGAAGCAAATGGCATTTTTTCTGCTCGCAAAACCCTTATTCCTGATGCTTCTCGCGTAGGTGCTGTTCGTCGTCTCGATCTTAACTATGATGGAAATGAGGATTACTTTGTTGAAAGTAAAAGTAGTCAAAGTAATACGAAATTAATTTATTCATTCTTGAGAAAAAATTTGCAAGCTCTCTTTTCTGTCGGGCATTTTACCTATGAAGTAAAAGAAAGTTATAGTTCCCCTAATAAAATGGCCTTTGTTGCGATGAAAACATCAGAAGGTCTGATGGCGCTCCCTGCTTTTATTGAGCAAGGATTTATTCCAGAGAAGGATAAAAACCCTGATGTATGGAATCCAGAAAGCAAAAATATGAGTACGCATGCTTATTATTTTGAACCAGATTTTTCTAAAGCGACAATGGGCCTTCGTCTTGTTGATAATTATCGTTTTGATAAACGAATCGAAACAGAACTTCAGAAAAAATGGGATGAGACACGAGAGTTTTTTGGCCAGGGTTCAGCAGCCAGTACGCTCCTTTATCAAAGTCAATCTGATTTTATAAAAGGCAAGGCCAGCTTCTTATTCTCTCTTGGGATTACAAATAATCGTAGGGCCTTTGAGGCAACACTTTCTACGAACTTTTCTTTAACGATTCGCCCAATAGAGATTGAAAGAAATGGCGTAGAAGCAGATATTCGGCTTTCTCTTACAAAAATAGAAAATGGTAAGGTCAATGAAAGGGCAGGAAGTGTTTTTGCTAATTTACAGGCAAATAATTTAGCACGTATGGTTTTTATAACTGAAGATGGGAAAAATACTGAATTACGTTACGATCATTTTTCAATGCGCGATTCTATCGTTTCTCCAATGGGGGCCGTTTTGTTTGATGGAAAGTTTACTTCTTACTATCAAACTAAAAATAATATCGTTTCAATTCATTCCGATGGGCAAACGAAAACTTATCCAATTGAAAGAGTCAGTTTTATTACTGGTCAGGCATTTAGTGAGCTTTATTATCCAATGGTGGTTAATTTGAGACCTGCCTTTTATGTTGATGCGACCAAAATTCATTCCGGACATATTTTTGTCGTTAAAGAAAATGCTGACGGTTTTATTTCCCCAATGAAAAACAACGTTTTTCTACCAAATAACTGTAGTACGATGAATCCAGTCAAATATAAAGGCGATGAATCGTTTGCATTTCTTTGTAGTGAGGGAAATGATTTGGTCATGAATTATCTTTCTCTTCATTAATTTTTTTTGATATTTTTTTTGATTTATTTTTTGCTTATGCCGATAGGAAACTAGAGGTATAGGCAAATGGAACAGTATCAGAGTGTTTTATTAAAAATTTTAAAACTTCATGGTGATGTTGAAAAAAAACTGGATGAAGTTGTCAAAATAATCGCGAGAGAGCTTTCTGTCGATAGGGTTAGCTTTTGGCGTGGTTCAAAAGCACTTGGTGGGCTGAGTTGTCTTTCCCTTTATAACTCAAAAGAAAATAAAATCGAGCGAGATCATTTTCTACCTGCTGATCTTTATCCGCATTATTTTGACGCCTTAGAAAAATGTATTATTTTAGATATCTTTGATGCTTGCAATGACGAATGTAGTTTTGAGTTTCGTGATAAATATCTATTGCCACTCGATATAGTGACGATGCTTGATGCTCCCATCATTATTAATGGAGAAATACGAGGTGTGGTTTGTTTTGAAGTTTGCAAGCAAAAAAGAGTTTGGGAGCCTACTGAAAAACTTTTTGCAGCAGAAGTTGCTCAATATGTTGGGCATTGTTTTATACAAAATGAAAGGCGTATTTTTGAAGAAAAATATAAAATAACAATACAAAATAGCGAGGAGCAGCGGCGTCAGTTTCAAGCAGAGTTTATACAGGCTTCCAAACTAAGCTCCATTGGAACATTGGCAACGGGGGTGGCCCACGAAATCAATAATCCCCTTACTATTTGTTTTGGATTTTTAGGGATACTTGAGGAGGCCTTAGAAAGTAAAAAAGTCATTGATGATAACGTCCAGTTATCTCTTGTTCGTCTTAATGAATCTTTGGAGCGTATTCGAGTTATCGTAAAGGAACTTAGAAGTTATGCACGTTCTGATTCCGGTAAAATGGAATATGTTGATTTTCATGAAACTTTAAAAGCCACTCTTCTTCTTTGTCATTCACTGTTTGAAAAAGAAAATACTCATATCAATTTACACTTAGATTGCCCTAATCCCATTTTTTCTGGCAATCGCGCAAAAATGCAGCAAGTGATTATGAATATTTTATCAAATGCTCATGAGGCCATTTTGGTTTCTGGTAAAAAAAATGGTGTTGTTGATATTTTTACCTATTCTGATGAAAGTGAACTTATTATTGATTTTTTAGATAATGGCACTGGAATTTCTCCTGAAATTGAAAAAAAATTATTTCAACCATTTTTTTCAACAAAATTGAATAATAGAGGGCGTGGACTAGGATTAAGTATCGCTGGGCAAATTATCCATTTTTTCGGCGGTGAAATTAAAGTTTTTAATAGCGCAGATGACAGCGGTGCGACTGTGCGAATCATACTTCCTTTGGCCAGCATTGTGAAGAAGGTTGGAAGTAAAAATGATCTGAAATCCAATGCTCATCGTATGAAAGTACTTATCGTTGATGATGAAGCTGAATTTGTAGATTTACTTAAAGAAATCTTTATTTCGTGGGATTTTGAAGTAGAAGGGGCCAGTAGCGGAAATGAAGGTTTAGAGAAAATTAAAAAGAATTTTAATTATGATCTCATTGTGACAGATTATCGTATGAAAGGCCTTAATGGACTTCAAATGATGAGTGAGGCGCGCCAGCAAGGTTTTGCAGGGAAAGTGTTACTTGTAACAGGTTTTATGGGAGATTTAAGTTCAACTGAAGTCAAAGAGATTTCACTTTGTATTGATGATATTTTGCGTAAACCTTTTGATCGTGAAATACTTTTTGGTGTTTTAAAACAAATGGGATTTAAGTTGGGAGAATTCACATGATTAATGTTCATAACGCTACACTTTTATTTGTTGATGATGAGCCGGCCATTCTTGAAGTTTTAAGTCGGACGTTTCAAAGTGAAGTTAGCAATGTTTTAACATGTGAAAATCCACTTCTTGCCATAGATATCGTTAAAAAAAATCATATCGATTTAGTCGTGCTAGATCTTCGTATGCCAGGAATGGATGGCATTACTCTCTATAAAGAGATGAAGCAATTTTCCCCTGATCTTGTGGCCATTTTTTTAACGGCCCATGGAGATAAAGAAAGCGTTCAGGATGCTTTACGTCTTGGGGCAGTTAACTTTGTTGATAAGCCTTATGAGAAAAACTATTTAAAACTGGTTGTTCGTAGTGCTTTAGAAAAAAATCGTTACGAAACTCTTATTAAAGAAATTTTAGAACTTTTTGTTCAGACTTTTACGGAAGCCGATTTTGCCCGTTTTAAATTAATGGATATTAATGAAAAAGAAAAAATTATTCGCGCAGCTTTGGGAGTTGCCAAAATTAAAATTGGCAGAAAAAAAGATGCTCTATGATTATTATGAAAGCTTGTTTTTTCTTCGCCATTCAATAAAAGCATAAGCACTATCTGCTGTTCGATTAACCCAAAGTTCTTCAGGGAAGTCTAATTCTTCGAGATAAGGTAGTACTGCACTATCTTCTCCTATCTCCATAACAGCATGGGCATCGCCATTAATAATGAGTTGACAGCCTTCTTCTTTGCATGCCCTTACCAAATCTTTAGTAATTTTTTCGCTGACTACGCCTAAGGCCGTTTTAGAATTATTAAGTTCAAGGGCCACTCCGTAATGACGGGCCACTTTTGCAACTTCATTAAAATGAAGAGGGAAGTGTTCATCATTAGGGTGAGTGATAATATCAATGCAAGGATTGTTTTCAATGGCCTTAATAAGTCTTTCTGTGTAATAGCTTGGATCGTAGTTTTTAGGGAGGTTGTAGTGAAGCCCAAGAAGCACAACATCCATCCATTTTTTGTAGGAAGGGGGAAGATCTATTTGACCATTTTCAAGAAGATTACATTCCATTCCTTTAAATAATTTTAAATCGCGGTAAGGATTTTGAAAGCGCTGATAAAATGTCGTTGTTACACTACGACCGAGTGCTGGGCCATGATCCGTAATTGCAAGGCCTTTAAGGCCTTTACGTCTGGCCCAATCAATCATTTCTAAAATGCTGTGATTGCCACAGGCACTATGAAGGGAGTGAGAATGGAGATCAACTTCTAACATAAAAGATCACTTCCTTAAGGTTACTTCGTTAAGTCGACAATATTTTGAAATAATTTCTGACTTTCATCTATTTTAGATTTTGTTCCACTTACGACAAAATCATGGCCTTTTAGGCCAAGCTTGAAAAGTTTTCCCCAGTTTTGAATTTTTTCACTTGTCGTTGCAAGGACTTGATCTCGTTCATTTTGTCTCCACTGATCACTTATGCCAACAAGATAAAGTTCAGTTGCTGTTTTGGCCTTATCTTTTGGGCGTAGAGGTTTGTCAAAATTTGAAATAGTTCCAATAATAAGGGGGGTGATCTCTTCATCTGATAATTTCAACTGACTGACATAATCAGGCATTTCATCAAAAATTTGTAGTGTCTTTTCTAAGTTAGGATCTCTATAAGAAAAAAGTTGGAAAACACCTGTTGGTTTAAACCGTGAAAATGAACCGTAAGCACCATTTTGCACTCTGACTTTGTTCCATAGGTAATCGGTACGCAGACTTTGATTAATTAGTTGTAATTCACCTCTGTAATTATCAAGTTTTCCGGCCTTTACTACATATTGAACTTTTCCAGGTACGATGAGGGCCTCATTGCCTTTTAATAATTCAAATTGATAGCTGATTTGCTTGTGAGTTTTGCTAGGTATTTTTGACATTGAAGCAAGGGTTGTTTTTTTAAATTTTTCTATATTTTTCTTTTCGCTTGCCAAACTTACAACAAGATTATTTTGATTGATGAGAATATCTTGGATCTTTTTCATCTTAAAAATAAATTCATCATAATTTTTTTCAATATTTTTTTCTAAATCTTTAATAAAAAGATACTGTGAAATTCCTGTCAATTGTTCTTGATAAAATCCTGTTTGTGAAAAATGGGCCTGAAGGCGTGTCTCGGCCAAATTCATTCCATCGCTACTGAGTGAAGAATCCCAGTTGGCCTTGTTTTTTTGGATAATTTCAATGATGCGTTTTTTATTTTCCCACTTTGTTTCTAGAAGAATTTCACTCAGGAGGGCGAGAGCATCATTATAGTTACTCGTGAATGCTTTTAAGGTAACGAGGAGTCGTGGATGATATACGTTCATATCATTAAATTTTTGCCCGGAAAAAAGATCAAAACCTATTCCCCCACTTTTAAGATCAATTTGCTTTGAAAGTTCGTTGTAAGGGTATTTTTTAGTATCAATTGAACCCATGAGTTGATTAAAAAGAGGAAGGTAAGAAATAAGATCTTGAGAAATAGTTGAAGCATCAAAATAGAGGTTTAGATAAGTAATTCCTTTTGTAGGGAGGGGATGAGTCACAAGAGTAATCTCTTTCTTTTTTTCAATTTTTCTCGGGAAAATTTCGGCCTTTTTATTAAGGTCACTAAGCTTAAGCGTGGGAAGTGTTTTGATGACTTCAGGGGAGTCAGGTGTTTCTTGAGCAATTTTTAAATTTTTGGTTGACTCGATAATAGATTGAAGTTCTTTTTCGCTTAGACTTTTAAGCTTTTTTTCCATTTTATCGGCATAAGCTTTTTCTTCAGTTTTTGCTAAATCTTTGTTGGGTTTTAAAATGATTTGAACAGAGTTTGAATTGTTTTCAACAAGTTCTTTTAAGACATTTTCAAAATAACCTTTTTTTAAATCATTTTTTAATTCTGTAAAAAGTTTATCAAAATGAAGGGAAGAAAGAGGGTCATCACCATAAAGCCAATTTTGGTTAACGTAGTAATTGATCGTAAGGCCTATTGGTTGATTCGAATTAAATTCTCTGTAAAAGAATTCTTTTCTTTTTAAGGCAGCTTCGAGAAGTTCGTGGTCAAGACCTTTGTGAGCATAATCTAAAAGGGTTTCTCTTACGAGTTTGAAAAAAAGTTCTTTTTTACTGGCATCGGCGTTTTTGGCAGAAATTTCAAGAATTGGCCAAGCTATGCCAGGTTCGAAATCAACACTGGCCTCTTTGGCCAATTTGTTGTCAAGAATAAGTTGTTTTAAGGGGGCGGCATCACTTTGACCGAGATAGTAACTTAAAATATCAAGGGCCAATAAAACTTTAGGATCTCTTTTACTGGTATTTAATGAAAATGTTTGAGAAAAAAAGCTGGCCTCATTTTCTAATTCGTTTGAAGCATAGTTTTTTTCTATGGTAGTGCTTTTAATTTGAGGTTTGTTTGGAAGTTGAATTGAATCTGGACGTCTGTCGAATTTGCTCAAGTATTCTTCATCAAGGAAAGATAGATGCTTTTTGATGTCTCCATTTCCATAAAAGTAGATGATGGCATTAGAAGGATGGTAATACTTATTATGAAAAGAAACAAAATCTTCTTGGGTGAGATTTGGGATATCTTCTGGGTCGCCGCCTGAATCAAATGAGTAGACTGTATTTGGATAAAGGGTTTTTAAGGCGGTCATCCAAATGAGTCTTTCTGGGTTAGAATAAGCGCCCTTCATTTCACCATAAACGACACCACTATGGCCGAGCTTTTTTTCTTTGGGATCATATTCGAAGTGCCAACCTTCCTGTTTTAAAATATCTTCATTTTCTAAAAGGCGTGGATAAAAAACCGCGTCCAAGTATGTTGTCATGAGATTCGTAAAATCTTTATCGTTACGACTGGCAACAGGATAAAGGGTTCGATCAGAAAAAGTCATCGCATTGAGAAAAGTTTTAAGTGAACTTTTTAGGAGTTGAACGAAGGGATCTTTGAGGGGGAATTTTTTAGAGCCGCAAAGGACTGAGTGTTCTATGATGTGGGGGATGCCGGTGTTATCAGTTTGGTGAGTTTTAAATGTAATCGAAAAAACTTTTTCATCATCAGTATTTGAAAGATAGATAAGCTTTGCGCCTGTTTTTAGATGTTCAAAGATGCGGACATCAGATTCAAATTCCTCAAGTCGTTCTTTTTTTACCAAGCGGTAGCCTTGGATGCTGTCGCTCGAAGAAGCAAAAAGTGGCCAGGAGTTAAAGGTTAAAAGTAAGGTTAGAAAGGCGGAAAATGTTTTTTTCATATTAAAAATCCTTTTCATTTTTTTCCAAAATATTAAGAGCATCGCTCGTAACGATGCTTGGAAATTCTTTGTTGGAGGCCTTTATAAGAACAAGCGAGGTACTTTTTTCTTTTGAGTCAAGTTCTGTCTCAAGCTCGTTTTCAAGCATGTCTTTTGTGATAGGATAAATGCTGTAAGTGACCATCTTGTGATCGCTTCCTTCCATTTCAAGAGTGTACAAGGGAAGTATTTGAGCATTTTTCAAATTTTTGAGAACGTCTTGATTTGAAGAATTTGACGAAAGACTTTTTAGGTTTAGTAATTTTTCAAGAAATAAATTCACTTTTACCTTATTAAGGATACTTCCTTCTCGACTTCCCCAGCCTTCTGCATTTTTTGAAATAGCTAGGAAAATCTTATCAATCTTTTTAACGCCTTTAAATATTTTCAAAGATGAAAGATCATCTTTATTAAAAGAAAATATTTTTGACTCAGTGAGGTCAGCGAGATTGAGAGCGTTGAGGGAGGTCGACAGCGCATCAATGTGATAAATAATATTTTGATCTGTTGTCGTTAAGTAAGTTGAATTATCAACCGGATTAATAAGTCCTAGGCGAATGATTTGTCGTTCAGCATTTTGCTTGATGAGAACAATTTCTACAAGTGGAGTTGTTAGAGAGAAATTTGCCATATTGATGGGGTCTGGCTTAAATGTTTTTTTTATTTTGATGTTCTTGAGAGTTTCTATAAATCCCTCGATAAAAAGATCTTCGACTTTAGCGAGCTTTGGATATTTTAAATTCCATGTATCGCTTTGTTTTTCAAGTTGAAAATTTCCAAGTTGGTTTTTGATAAAAATTGTACTGAGTTCTTGAAAGTCTTGATCTGTAAAAAGTGTGGCGTAGCGTTCAATATCTTTTCCACTTAAAGGGGGCGCACGAAAAAGATGGCCAAACGTGAGAGCAGAACAAAGCGAAATCAAAAAAAGAAGAAAAATTAGAGTCGAAATTTTTTTAAGTTTTTGAGATTGTCTGAGCATCATGCATCCTTGGCGATTTTAGTTTTCCGACTGAAATACTAAAATGCGTTCTATAAAATCAGAATTCTAGCTTGATTATTGGCCCAAGTATAGCGAAGATAGAAGGAGCTAAAAAACACAAACGACAAGGTGAGTCATGGATATTCTTCAATTCGTCAGAGATGGTGGTTTTATTATGTACCCTCTCTTTATTTGTTCGATTTTAATTTGGGCAGTGGCCTTTGAAAAAATTTGGTTTTTTTTCCAAATTTCAAAGCAATTTGAATTAATTTATACGAAGGCAAAAATTCTTTTACAAGAAAAAAAACATAGTGAAGCGAAGGGGCTTTGCCACCACGCTCATCCCTTAATACAGATTCCTTTTCAAACTCTTTTTGAAAAAGATAAGTATAAAAAAGAAGTCTGGGAGCAGACGGTTGCGCGTAGACTTTCTGAAACTCAAATGGGGATGAAGCGTTTTCTTTGGATTTTGGCCACCATTGCTACTATTTCACCTTTTTTAGGCCTTTTTGGAACGGTTGTAGGGATCATGAGATCATTTCATTCGATGGCGTTGTCAGGTAAAAGTGGATTTGCCGTGATTGCTGGTGGGCTTTCAGAAGCCTTAGTGACAACAGCGGCCGGAATTATTATCGCCGTTGTTGCAGTTTGTTTTTATAATTATTTTCTTGTTCGCTTAAATCACATCAATCTTCGCTTTAAAAATTATTTCGAAGATCTTGTTGATAGAATGGAAGAATAATTATGTCTCTTCATTTAAATGACGATAACATGGATGAAGTTAAACCAGATATCAATATGACTCCTCTTATTGATATCATGTTGGTTCTTCTTATTATTTTTATGGTGACTTCGTCTATTTCTTTAGAGTCAGGCTTAGATATCGATCTTCCCGAAACAAAAAGTAAAACGACGCCACAAGAAAGCGATGCTGTTTTGGTTTCTCTTGATGAAAAGGGTGAAGTTTCTGTTCAAGGTAAAAAGATTGTTTTTGAAAAAGTTGAAGAAGTTATAAAAACGGCCCTTGCTGATTCAAAGTCAAGTATGGTTGTACTAGAGGGAGATCGAACTTCTAATTTAGGGCGCGCTATTGAAATTATGGATTTGGCAAAAGCTGCAGGAGCGAAGAAATTTGCGATAGCAGCAGAGCAGTCCAAACCTTGAAGCAATGGCCTATTTAGGGAGCATCCTCTTTTAAAGGAACTGTCGCCGAAATAGATTTCACAAAATCTCGCAAGAGCGTTCTTTCGCCTTCTTTGAGAAAAGTGAATTTAACAATAGTTCGATAGGGAAGTTTATTTTTACTAATAATTCTACTTTTAAGATTAAATTCTACACAATAGAGAACTTCTGCATTTAAGACGAAACGTTTTGGAACTAAGAATTCAATAACGATGGCCTGTCCTTCCATAAATTTTTTTTCACAAAAAAAGAACATCCTATCCATATTAATTTCTGAAAGCATGGCCCTACCTATAGCAATTTCATCTGGCGCTAAAACAGGGATACGTTGGAGCACATGTTTTTTTTGATCAATTTCAAATGGGACTACATTGTCGAGGGTAGGGGCAGCAACTTCTTCTTTATTGTCACCAGCGATAGCTTGCGCCATGGCCAGTTCATCAGGATCAGCATCTAAGGAAACGCCTTCAGTGGCAGGGGGCGTTTGTGCTGGATTTGCTAATTCACTAAGGGGAACTTCTTTTTCATTTCCTGCAACATCGACGATGATTTTGCCCGTCGTGTATTCTTTAATGATTGAAGTGAGATTGGGGTTATCAATGGAAATTTTATTTCTACTGATATCACTTTTTACGGTGGCCTTTACCTCATCGCGAAGAGACCAAACTCTGAGTCCAATTTTTTTGATGAGTACAGCGTCTTTAGATGAATTATAAATTTTAACTATTTTATTGCCCATAGATCTATTTTCCAATTAATATTGAATTTTTACGATAAGGCAAAATATACCTTAAGAGGGATGGTTTCATATATCTGAGAAGAAGAGTACAATATGTGGGCATGGATAATGCTACTAGAATAAAGAGAACATGATGATTCATTATGTGATTCCTGAAAATCCTGATAATCGGCTACTTGATAAAATTTGCGCAGCTTTGGACTCTGATCAGGTTATCGTTTTTCCGACAGACACAAGTTGGGTGTTGGCCGTAAATCTTTTTTCCAAAAAAGCGATTGAGTCTCTTTATCGCTTAAAATCTATGGACAAAAAAAAACACTTAAGTGTTTTGTGCAATAACATTTCACAAGCCAGTCGTTTTGCGTTGATTAGTGATTCTTGTTTTTGTCGTATTCGTTCAAAGGTACCAGGCCCTTATACTTTTATTTTTAATCCGAGCCATGAAATTCCTAGATCAATAAAAGATTATCGAAAAGAAAATCAAATCGGTATTCGTATTCCAGACTCGATTCTTTGTCGGCGATTAATTGAACATTACAAACATCCTATTTTGGCAACTTCAATTACCCATGCCATGCTTGGCCTTGAACAAAATGAGGATAGTTTTGAGTTGGAGCAAATTTTTAGTTACCAAATCGAAGAAGCATTTCCTCAAATAGAAATGATTATTGATCCTGGTGAATTTCACATTTTAGGAGGAAGTAGCGTGATTGATTTTGCAAGCGATCCTGGAATAGCGATTGTTATTCGAGAAGGGGCAGGCGATGTCACTAGCTTCCGTTAAGCATGTTTATTATTTCGGATCAGATGAAGAGTTTTGGAAAAACCTACGGTTTGAATTAAAAAAAAGTCTCATAAATTTTGAATTCACTCAAGTGATAGATGACAGTTCACTCAAAATTGATCACTTGGTTTGTCAGTTAGCAAAAATTCCTCCTGAACTTTTGCTTATTGATTTTTCAATGCCAGTTGAAGATGTCCTACGTCTTGTCTTTAATTTAAAGGCCGAGTTTCGAAGTCAGAATGTGGCCATTGTTGGATTTTTTAAAAAACTTGATAATAGAGTGTTGCTTAAAAAAGCTCTTGCCCTAGGGATTCCGACGGCGCTCATCAAAGAAATTGGTGTTGCGGAAATGGCCCAATCTTTACTGGACCTTCTTTTTCCAGAGCGCGTTTTAAATGAAATGAAAGATAAAAAATTAACACTAGAAGCTCAAAATCTTATTCGCCTAGGTTTTGTGGCCAATGATTATATTCATATGGAAAGTTCTTGGCGTTTTGCAGAAGATGAAATTGTACATTTAGAAACAGGTATTTCTTCTGAGCTAGGACTGCCCTTTAATTTTAAAATTTTAAGGACGGGTGACCAAAATATTTATTCCTCGTCAAAGTTTTGGCAAGACATTGTGCCGGTTTATCTTGATGAACTAAGATTAATCGTTTTAGAAAAAAGGCTCAAAACGTATAAGGATTTATTGTTACGAACACCTCATAATAAGAAACTTCGCTATGAAGTTTCTATTGTTGAAAACGATATTGAATTGCTCGTAACAAAGGCCAATAAGTCAGAAATAAGATTTCCTGAAAAAGTGAAAGATTGGTTGACCTTTAATAGTGATTATTCAAGACCTAAGCGAACTCGAATTTTAGTTTTTGATACTTTAATGCGACTTCTTGCCGAAGAAAAAAAGTTTTTAGATTCTTTGCCGTATTCGATTCGCTGTTATTCAAAAATCCATGATGATGAAACAATTTTAAAACGAAATCTTCCAGGTCTAATTGTTTTTCAGTGGGAAAGTGAAGAGAAGGGGATCGAGGACTTAAAGAAAATCGTTGATCTTGTTTCAAAAGAAAAAAACTATCATCCACTTCTCGTTCTTTTTAATTGTTCACTTGAGCTCGAACAACTTAAAAAAATCATTTCTTATTCTTCACTTTTAATTCAAACCCGATCGCTTCACTTGAAAATACTAAATATTATTGCTTCTAAATATGAAAAATCTCAGGGACGATTTTCTACTCATGGAATAAGTTTCGGCGATAAAGAAAAAAGATTTTACCTCAGTAAATATGATGAAAGGTCTGTGGCCACTTTCGTGATGGAATTTCAGGTAAGAAAGATGAGTGAACGGGCGATTTTATTTACGAGCTCAAGGCCTATTCCTCATCAAAGTATTTTTTATATTAAATATCCGGTTAAAATGACCTTAACTGTTTTTCGCTGCCCTGGTTTAAAACCAGATGAATCGTTGGGACTTATACACGGGATTGGGAAAGAAGAAAAAGAACAACTTTTACAAATTTGGGAAAAATTATGAGATGGATTTTTTTGGTTTGTTTATCTTTTTATGTTCAATTTCTTTTTGCTCAAAACATAGAACCAAATGACAGTTTGATTGCGACAGACAATACAACCAAGATTTCGGAGTTAAAAGACATAAAGGACTCTCTACTAAGTATCGAGCAAGAAATTAAAGTTAAGCAAACTGAGATCACAGGCACGTCTTCCAAACAAGATATTGCGAATTTAGAAGATGAAATAAAAGTTTTAGAACAAGAAAAAAAACAGTATTGGGAGCAGTTTATTGAGGTCTCCACTGGTGTTACTTTACAAGAAAGGCAAGTCGGAGTTCCACTTTCTAAAAGAGATCTTGTTAAAGAATTGCAAGAGTTACTTGCCCCCATTTTTGATACACTAAGGCGAGCAAGTGAACGACCCCGTCGAATTGAAAAACTCAAAAATGAAATTTATAATTTGCAAGAAGAGTTAAGGCCTAGAGAAGATGCTTTAAAAAAGTTAAAAGATTTAATTATTGATAGTCGATTTGCAGGTTTCAATGCTGAAATTGATCAAACCACGCGCTTACTTGAAAGAGAAACGCGCGAAATACAAGTTGAACTTTCCTATAATGAAAGACAATTAAAAAAAGAACTAGGTGAGAAACGTACTTTTATGGATGAGGCCCAAGATCTCTTTGCTTCATTTATTAAAAACAAAGGGAAAAATCTACTTTTCTTTTTTCTTACTTTTATTTTTGTCTTTTGGTTTGCTTTATGGAGTCGCAAAAGAATTTTTAATTTAAAAATCTGGGAAAACGAGCGCTTTGAATTTTTAGCTCATCCCTTAAAAGGATTGTATGGATTTATTGCTTTTCTTCTTGCTTTAGGAGCATCTGTTCTTTGTCTCTATCTTTTGCATGATTGGGTTTTGGTCACACTTTTTATTATTTTGTTTGCTGGGATTACATGGTCCTTAAAACATATTTTTCCTCGTTTTATTCAAGAAGCACGTCTCATTTTAAATTTAGGGACGGTGAGAGAAGGGGAGCGTGTTGTTTGGAATGGTGTCTCTTTTAAAGTTGTCAAGCTTGGGCTCACATCACTTCTTCGAAACGAATCGTTAGAAGGTGGAACGATGAAAATTGCCAGTAAAGATTTAATCAGTCTTTATTCTAGGCCAGTAGTGGAGGGCGAAAGTTGGTTTCCTACAAAAAAAGGTGATTGGGTTTTGATTGATAAATCCCTTGCGCAAATTATAGCTCAAACTCCTGAACAAATTATTTTTGAAAAAATTGGCGGAAGTCGAAAGACGCTACTTCTTGCTGATTTTTGGAAGTTGAATGTTGAAAATTTAAGTTATGGTTTTGCTATCGAACTTTTTTTGCCCCTTGATTTATCACTTCAGGCCATTGCGACAAGTGATGTTGAAAATAATTTAAAGAAAATTTTTGAAGAAAAGTATTTAAAAAAAGAAGGGATTCGTGAGTACGTGATTCAATATCATAGCATCGGAGTTCATGGGCTCATTTATTATGTTTGTTTAAATTGTGAGGGAGTTTTGGCCAGCAAACGCAGTGATCTCGAGCGCCAATTGAATATAACCTTTATCGAAGCCTGCAATTTTTATGGTTATAAAATTCCGGCAGAACAACTGACAATCCATATGCAGCAAGAATAGGCAAATATGAAAATCCTTTTGACTGGGGCCACGGGCCTTATTGGAACTGCGCTTTGTAAGCGTTTGCTAGCACAAGGGCATGAGCTCGTTATCTTAACTCGCTCAGATATTGTCTCAACTTTGCCTAAAATGACTTATTTTAAATTTGATTATTTGAAAGATGATCTTCCTTTTTCTTTGTTAGAAAATCTTGAAGGAGTAATTAATCTTGCTGGCGAGGATCTCGTGAGTTCGCGGTGGAATTCTAGGAAAAAAGCGCTGATAAAATCCTCACGCATAGATTACACACGAAAACTTGTCCATATTCTTAATCATCAATTAACTAGGCCTTTGAAATTTTTTATTTCAACTTCGGCCATAGGTTATTATCCTCAAAGAAAAAACAATAATAAATTTGATGAAGATAGCATTGCAGGAGATGATTTTTTGGCCTCAGTTTGTAAAGACTGGGAAAAAGCGGCCCATGAAATTAAAGCTACTGAGAGCTTGATGATTATTCGCTTAGGAGTTGTTTTAGGCAAAGGAGGGGGCTGCTTAAAAAAAGCTGTGCCTCTTTTTTTAAATGGATTAGGGGGAAAGCTTGGTAATGGAAAGCAAATCATGAGTTGGATTCATCTTGACGATCTTATCTCAGCCATAGAATTCCTGATGAAAAATAAAATGGCAGGAGTTTATAATTTAACTGCACCAAAACCAGTGACAAATGCAGAGTTCACAAAAGAACTTGCCCATGTTCTACATCGCCCTTCAGTTATGATTGCTCCTAAATTTTTATTAAAGCTTATGGCCGGAGAAGTTTCTTCGGTTTTGATGTCAGATCAAAATGTTTTTCCTAAGAAATTATTGGAGCTTGGTTTTAAATTTCAGTATGGTGATTTGTCATTAGCTCTTGAAAATATTTTAAGCTCCTCCCCATCTGCTCTCTGAAATTAAAGTTTTTAACCTTATTGCTTTTCACAATTTGACATGTCCACATAGGCATTTCCTAATGCATATCCTTCAATGCTTTTTCGGTAACAATAGTAAGCGTCGTTATTATACTTTTTAATAAATCCTTCTTGGCAATTTTTTAAGTCCACAGTTGATGTCCCTAATTGTTTACCATCCTTCGATTTTGGATAGCAAAGATAAGATTCAGTGTCGCTGTTATATTTTGAGATATATCCCTCTTGGCAGTTTCCTATTGGGACTTCTTGAGAAGTAATTGCAGATTTTTTGTCTTTACTCTTTGGATAGCAGGCATAATATTCTGAGTCATAATTATAAGCTACTATGTAGTTGTCATTAGGATCTTGACAGTTTTTATAAGCGACTGTTTCTGTCCCCAGTTTATTATTTCTATCACGAGCTTTGGGGTAACATGCAGTTTGTCCATAATAATTTTTTGCAGTGATGAAGCCTTCTTGACAGTATTTTATGTCTACAGTTGAAGTTCCTAATTTTCGCCCATTTTTAGATTTTGGATAACAAAGATAAGATTCAGAGTCGCTGTCATATTGAGAGAAGTACCCGGCCAGGCAATTTTCTATAACAGTCATTTTTGATGGCCGACCATTCTCGTCGACATTGTAGCAGAAATAAGTCCTACTTTCAGAATCATAAACCTCTTTAAATTTTTCATTCTGTTTAGAATCGAGAGTTACTTGAGGAGGTTCCTGCACGGGAGACGTTTCTTCTGTTTTCTGATCTATCTTTTCTGCTTGTACAGAAGTGATATTTTTCTTTTTAACATTCTTTTTTTTGTCACTTCCCTTTGTTCTATCACTTAAAGCGATGCTTTGGGGTCTCGTTTGAGAACTTTCTGGAGGATCTATTTTAAGAGTAGGACGAGGAGAAGAATAAACTTTTGCAGGAGCGGCCTTCCTTCCTGTCACCATCAATTGATCATCCCCACAATAAGCAGCGCCTTTTTCTTTTTCATCTTTAAAGTAGTTGTAGTAGACAGCTCCATTTTTGATCATGTTGATTACTTCAGTTGCCTGCTTGGGGGCCAGCATCGTGCATCCTTGGCTCAGGGCCAATCCCCAGTCTTGATCTTTTGGGACGTAGAGTGAATTTAAAACAGGATTACTATCGTCGCTTGAAGCGACTGATTCAATCATGTCCTTAAATCCATGTATCACGATCTTTCGATCAAGAGAGTTATCATTAATTGTTCTTTGAAGTCCATGTAGACGTAGCGAGTACCCATAATTACCTGAGTAAGTATCTGCTGTCATAAAAAAACCACGTGGCGTCTTTGCTGAGTTTTTTTCGTTAGAAGTCTCTTTTAAAATGAAAAAATCTCCAAATTTTGTGTCATTTTTCTGTCCAGAACCATGAGATGAGAAATAGGCCTTCACTTTACCTGTTTCTAAATCAAGAATAAAAAGGCGCGCTGTCGTTGTCGATTTATTCAAGTCATTGATAGCGATATATCTTCTGTTTTTGATGCTTCCTGCTCTTTCAAATGTTGAAGTAAAATTCTTCTTATAAAAACATAAGGCCTGAGAAAGTGCGATGGGGTCTCCGTCAAGCTTTGCATAATTTTGTTCAAGAATTTCTTGCATCTGAAGTGCTTGATTAGAGTCGCGTATATCGTCTTTACATTTTTCTTGGTTTTTCTCCTGACTTGGTGGATTAACGGAATTGTTTACTTCTTTGGTCAAATTTCTTGCAAGAAGTTTCTTAAGAGTAGTCTGTGCTTCTTTTTTTTCTTTGGAATGAGAGTGGACTATTGGCAGACATAGGAAAAATAGAAAACATAAAGTATATTTCATTTTAACATCTCACATGAAGGATCGATTTTCATTATTCTCGATATTTTTCCCCACATTAATTATAATTTAGAATTTAAAATGTTTCTATCTAGGCATTTTATCTCTATTTTGGGAAAGTTTGAACCTGACTTAAAAAAAAGATGAAACCAAAGGGGGATTTTTGAGAGATTATCTCCGCGCAATATTGTCGGATGTTGTTTCTGAGCTACGAAGTATTATCAGCATTAACTAGTCTTTCTTTTTTTGATATAATGTTTTTGATATATGATCTTGCAATGGATTTTTCTGCCCATAATATCAAAACTATAAACTATAAACTATAAACTACAAACTCATTTTCGAAAGAATTCAAAAGACATTAAAAATATTTACCAATTAACCTTGATCTTTATTTTATCCTCCCCATCTTGTTAAAGAACATTCTAGGAGGTTTTATGCATCAATATGATTTAATTGTAAGTGGTGCTTTAGATATTGCTCAAAGCACAGCTTTAAATAAAAAAAATTCTCAACTAGAACCAGAGCATCTTCTTTGGGGTTTTTTGACTCATCCTTCGAGTTTTTGCTCGCGCCAATTAAAAAATCATAAAAAAGATGTCGAAAAAATAATTAATGCTTTACCGACAGTTTCTAAAATGACGATGGATGAATTGCGTCCTTCTGGGAAATTATCAGAATGGATAACCAATGCTTCTACTCATGCTCTTCAAAGTGGAAAACAAGAAATGTCTGAAAAAGATTTTCTTTTTTTTCTCCCCAAAATTTTTCCAGATCTCCCTATTGATTATGAACAATTTAAATCAGGCAATGAGGAGGAAGAACTTCCTTCTTTTTTAATTAATCTTAATGAGCTTGCCGAAAAAGGAAAACTTGATCCTGTGATTGGGCGGACTAAAGAAATTCGTGCTGTCATGGAAATTTTAGGACGAAGGTCAAAAAATAATCCTGTCTTAGTCGGTAACGCTGGAGTTGGTAAAACGGCCATTGTTGAAGGTTTGGCCGAAGCTATTGTAAAAGGTAATGTGCCTGATGTCTTGAAGGGAAAAGTTGTTTTAAGCTTAGATCTTGGGGCCTTAATGTCAGGGACAAAGTTTCGAGGCGAATTTGAGGAACGTATTCAAAAGCTTCTTCACTATGTTAAAAATAAGGCAGGTGAGATTATCCTTTTTATCGACGAACTTCACCAATTAGTCGGCGCTGGGCGAACTGATGGTGCGATGGATGCGGCCAATCTTTTAAAGCCGGCCTTGGCCAGAGGCGAGCTTCATTGCGTAGGAGCAACCACCCCACAAGAATATCAAAAATATATTTTAGGTGATTCGGCGCTTGATCGTCGTTTTCGCCCCGTGATGGTTTTAGAACCAAGTAGAGAAGATGCGTTTGAAATTTTAATGGGTGTTAGGCCTAAACTTGAAATCCATCATGGTATTAAAATTTCCGATGAGGCCATTTATCAGTCAGTTCTTCTCTCTGAACAATACATTACTGATAAATTTTTACCTGATAAGGCCATTGATTTAATTGATGAGTCCTCATCAGCTCTGAAACTTTCGGCCGAAGCAATGCCGGCCAAGCTTGCTGAACTTGAGGCAGAAATTCGTTCAAAAAAGATTTTGGCCCAAATGGAAAAAGGGAATGCAAATCTTAAAACAGATATTTCACGACTTGAACAAGAATTTTTACAAGGAAAAGCTCTGTGGGAAAAAGAAGTGTTCTCGTTAAAAAGATCAAGTGAACTTAAAAATCATTTGGAACGCTTAAATTTTGAATTAGAACAGGCCCAGCGAAAATCAGATTATGAAGGAGCTTCTAAAATTAAGTATGCGCAAATTCCTGCGATCGAAAAAGAATTGAGTACCTTAAAAGAAATGTGGATTTTGCAGGCCAAAGATGTGGCCTCTGTGATTTCGAGACAAACAGGAATTCCTCTTGCAAAAATTTTAAAAAGTAAGCAAGAAAGCATTTTGACTTTAGAAGAGCAACTTAAAAAAAGAGTTTATGGACAAGCTGAGGCCCTTCATGAATTATCAGAAACACTTATTTCGGCCCATGCTGGACTTACAAGTGAGCATCGTCCTTTAGGGTCCTTTCTTTTACGAGGGCCATCGGGTGTGGGGAAAACTGAAACGGCAAAATCGTTAGCACAATTTCTTTTTGAAAATGAAAACAATATTATTCGTCTTGATATGAGTGAGTATTCTGAAAAACACTCTGTCGCAAAATTAATTGGGGCCCCTGCGGGGTACGTTGGTTACGATGAAGGAGGAATACTTACTGAGGCCGTGAGGCGTAGGCCTTACTCGGTTGTGCTCTTTGATGAGATCGAAAAGGCGCATCATGATTTTGCGGATATTTTACTTCAAATTTTAGATGATGGGCGCTTAACTGATAATAAGGGCCGCACTATTAATTTTAAAAATACAGTCATTATGATGACAACAAATTCAAAAAATATTGAGCTTGATTTTAAACCTGAAGTTCTTGGAAGGATTGATTCGATTTTAGATTATCATAGTCTTGATTCAAGCATTATGACTTCTTTAATTGAAAAACAGGTGCGTCTTCTTAATGAGCGTCTTAAAGTAAAGCAAATTTTAGTATCTTTGGATAAGGATTTTGTGAAAGAGCTGGCCACACGCGGTTACGATGAACGCTATGGAGCACGTCCTTTAAGTTCACTTTTTCAAAAACTTGTGGTTCGTCCTCTTTCTCGTGAAATTTTGGCCGATAAATTGAGCGCAGGGGCCTATCTTTTAAGTTTTGATCCTAACTTACAAGAAACAAAACTATTTAAAACATAAGTTGAGCGCATTACTCCAGTATGAGGCTATTGTTAGTGTCTGTTTAAATCGGTAGAATGCCACTAATCATAATTTGAGGTGAGTATGTCTGCTAAAAATGTTTCAACGAAAACTAAGCTTCCGAAGATTGCCGAAAACGATGCTTATCTAGAACCTTTTGCTTCAGCGATACAATATCGAATCAATCGAGCAAAAGAAGTCGAAGATCTTTTAACGGGAGAAAAATTTAAGCACATTGCTGATTGGGCCCAAGGGCATAAGTATTATGGCCTTCATAAAGAAAAAGAGAATTGGCTTTTTCGTGAATGGGCACCGAATGCTACGGCCATTTATATTGTGTGTGAATTTACGAAGTGGCAAAAAGATGAGCGCTTTCGTTTAAAGCGTGTTGATGACAATGGAACATGGGAAGTTCATTTTCCAGTCACACTTTTAAAGCACCTTGATTGGTATAAGCTTCATATTGAATGGCAGGGAGGAAGTGGAGAAAGAATTCCAAGCTATGCTAATTATGTTGTTCAGGATGAAACGACAAAGATTTTTTGTGCGAGAGTCTGGGATCCGCCTACAACTTATAAATTTAAAAATAAAATTCCTCATTTAAAAGGGCAGGCCCCTCTTATTTATGAAGGGCATATTGGAATGGCCCAGATTGAAGGAAAGGTTTCGACCTATGAGGAGTTTAGAAAAAATACTCTTCCTCGTATTAAGGCCGCCGGTTACAACACTCTACAAATAATGGCGATACCAGAGCATCCTTACTACGGATCTTTTGGTTATCAAGTTTCAAATTTCTTTGCTCCTTCTTCACGTTTTGGAACTCCCGAAGAATTAAAAGCTCTCATCGATGAAGCGCATGGCATGGACATTCAAGTCGTGATGGATTTAGTTCATTCTCACGCTGTTAAAAATGAAGTGGAAGGCCTTGGGGCCTTTGATGGAACACGCTATCAGTATTTTCATGACGGTGGAAAAGGTGTGCATCCAGCTTGGGATACTTATCTTTTTGATTACGGCAAACCTCAAGTGATGCATTTTTTACTTTCGAATTGTCGTTATTGGATAGAGGAATTTAAGTTTGATGGTTTTCGTTTTGATGGTGTGACAAGTATGCTTTATCATCACCACGGCCTAGGGGCTGGTTTTAGTTCCTACCATGATTATTTTAATATGTCCGTTGATGTCGATGCTGTTGTTTATTTTATTTTGGCCAATAAAATTATTCATAAAATTAATCCTCAAGCCATCACTATTGCTGAAGACGTCAGTGGAATGCCTGGCCTTTCGGCCCCTCAAGAAGATGGCGGTATTGGTTTTGATTATCGTATGGCCATGGGAATTGCGGATTACTGGATAAAACTCATTAAAGAAATTCCTGATGAAAAATGGTCTGTTGATGGAATTTTTTGGGAGATGACCAATCGTCGTCAAGATGAAAAAGTTATTTCCTATGCTGAATGCCACGATCAGGCCTTGGTTGGTGATAAAACAATTATGTTCCGTCTGGCCGATGCTCAGATGTATTGGAACATGTCAAAAGATAGGCGCAATCTCATTATTGATCGCGCCATTGCTCTTCATAAAATGATTAGACTTATCACTCTTGTAACTGGCCGTGGTGGATATCTTAATTTTATGGGTAATGAATTTGGCCATCCTGAGTGGATTGATTTTCCACGCGAGGGGAATGGTTGGTCTTATCACTGCGCGCGCCGCCAGTGGCATTTACGTGACGATCAACTTCTTTGCTATCATTTTCTTGGTGACTTTGATCAAGAGATTATTAATTTTGCCCGTGAATATAATATTTTATCGCACAGCGATCCTAAGCATTTTTGGAGCCACTGTGACGATCATACTTTAGGGTTTGAACGCGCTGGATTTTATTTCTTTTTTAATTTTGATGCGAATAAATCTTTTACTGATTATAAAATGACTTTACCTCAAGGGCGTTATAAAGAAATTTTCAACTCTGATGAAACAAGATTTGGGGGAACGGGACGTTTAATCGACGGGCAAATTCACGAAACGATGACGGTTAAAAATGAAGGACAAGTTGAAACGAAGCTTGCGCTTTATTTACCGACACGAACGGCGCTTGTTTTACAAAAGATTGATTAATAGTTTCGTATTTTAGGATTTTTTTCTCGCACTAATACAAATTCTTAAGGGGGCCGGATGGCCCTCTATTGTTTTACTCGGATCATTTGCATCTAGAAATTGTTCAAGCGATTGCCAAGGGGGTGGGCACCATTTTGTTTGGCGCTGTTCTTCTGGCGTGAGGATAACATTTGAAAGGACTTCAACTTTTTCAAAATGGCAGCGCTTCACCCAATTTAAGAGGCATTTTAGGGTCGGGACGAACCAGACATTTTTCATCTGGGCATAACGATCTTCTGGGGAAAGGGCATAATCGCCATCGCCTGGAATGGCCATCGTTTCAAGGATAAGTTGACCGTTAGGTGCCATCGCATCGTGTATGTCTTGAAGGTGTTGGATAGGATTTTTGCAGTGATAAATGATTCCCATCGAAAAAACGACGTTGAAAAATTTTTTAAAATGATGAAGTTGTTCGTGGCCAAAAAGTTCATAGTGGATATTGGGAACTTGAGCAAAGTGATTTAAAAAAAGAAATTGCTGAAGTAGGCGAGGAACAGGATCTATTCCTAAAATGAGCTCAGGATTTGATTTAAGCATTCTAAACATGTAGTAGCCACTATTGCAGCCGATATCAAGAATCCTTTTTCCCTTGAGGTTCATAAGACTTTTTTCAAGGCGTTCCCACTTATAATCGGATCGCCATTCGGCATCGATTTCTAAATCAAATAATTTAAAGGGGCCTTTTCTCCAAGGGATAAAGTCTTGGGCGAGGTTTGCGATATATTCAAAATCCTCGTCACTTATTTCTTCACGTTTGCCAATTTCTACAAAAGGGCCATTGAAGTTCAGATGATGAGCCTTAAGTTTTGGAAGATTTTTTACTTTTTCTACAAGCGCTGCAACGTTGGCAAATTCATTCCACTTGTCTCTTTCAAGTTGAACAAGTCGTAGTTTTTCAAGGTTGATGAAACTTTCAAAGGGGAGAAGATAGTCGAGACTCATTTATTTTATACCGAGGAAACAAGAAAAATTATACCAACGAAAAATCTGATCGTGTTTAACAAATCCGGCCTTTTTCATAAGCGTTAATTCGTCTTTTGTGTTGAGTGTGATGAGAAATTTTTCTAAAGCTTCTCTTTTTTGGGCGATTTCAAGCCGTGAGTAACCATTTCTTTCTTTAAAATCATAATAAAGTTCCGTAATAAGTTCTTGAGTCTTTTTTTCTTCGCTATGAATTTTTTCGCTCATCACAAAAAGCCCTTTGGCATTTAAGGCGCTATAAATTTTTTTAAGAAGCGCCGAGCGATTTTTGAGAGGAATAAATTGGAGCGTATAGTTCATGATAATAAAATCGGCCTTAGAAAAATCAAAAGTAGTAAGATCAGCGCAGATAAGCGTGTAGGAGCGCACTTTTTCTTTAATAAGTTTTTCTCGGCATTTTTCTAGCATGGGCACGGAATTATCTATTCCAATGAAATGAGCGTTAACGCCTTTACTTTTAAAAAATTTATCAAGAAGAACGATTGTTGTGCCTGTTGAGCAACCAAGATCGTAGATCGTGATTTTTTTCTTTTTGATTTTTCCTGCCAAGTCGATAATGAGGCGATGAATTTCATGGTAAAAAGGAATAGAGCGCTCAACCATATTGTCAAAGACGTTTGCGACTTTGTCGTTGAATTCAAAACGATCAATCTTTTTTAATCTTTTTTTAAAAACTTGATCTTTCATCATATTTTCCCTTTTAAATAAGCTTGGCGTAGGGCCTCTGGGAATTTTTCAATAGCATAACGAAGCATTGTTCGTGGCATCTTCTCATAATGTTCTTTTAAAAAAATTTCAAGTGTGGGGAGATCTCTTTTTCCGATTTCTCGTAAAAGCCATCCACTAGCTTTATGAATAAGGTCTTGCTCATCTTTAAGAAACATTTTTACAATTTTTAAAGTTGTTTCAAAGTGCCCATTACGAATGAGATGTAGGGTAGAGATAATAGCAATTCGTCTTGTCCAAAGATTTTTTGATTTTGCCCATTTAAAAAGGATGCTTTTATTTTTATCTTCAAGAAATTTACCAATAATGTACTGCGCGCTTAAGTCAACCAGATCCCAATTATTAATCTGCTTCATGTTTTTTATATAAAATTTAAAAATTTTTTCTCGAGCTTCTTCACTTTTTTCGAGAGCGAATTGTCGAACAAGAATCATTAAGGCGGCCAAGCGATCTTCGTGGTAGGGGGAGTTAAGAAGTTCTTTAATTTCTTTTTGAGAAAGATCGAGAAAGGCCGTTGCAATTTTTCGAAGGAGAGGAACTTTTAGGCCTAAGAATTTATCCCCTTCGCCATATTGGCCTTTTCCTGTTTTGAAAAACCAACTTAAAGTTTTTGCAGTCTTTTTATTGCCCTGCTTGCGGATGGCCTTTTTGATGTTTGGATGAGCTGGTTTTTTTTTCATGTATTTTTTTATAATGTTTAGAGAATATAAAACTCAGTAAGAAGATTCATTAGTTTTGTGTAAGGACAAATGTTAATATTAAGAATAATTCTTACTGCAAATTGATACGATGATTGTATTTGGCTTTATTGATCTTGTGAACCACTTATTTTTTTAACTGAACCAAGGAATGACTTGATGCGTAATAAAGATTAATACTGAGATGACTATCGTATTTCACTTGTCGAGAGAAAAAGGTCGATTTTACAAAACGATGTGACAAAAGAATTTAGATTAAGAGACGCTTGAGGGTTTGACAAAGATCTTTCTAAAAGTAAGAATGCGCTGATTATAATCTGTCCTGTCATAGAGACTACAAAAAAATGATTTACCTCGATCACGCAGCTTCGACACCATTACTAAATGAAGCGTTGAAAGTTCTTTCTGAGTCTTATGCAAATGATTTTGCAAATCCATCGGCCTCTCATCGTCTTGGTAAAGAACTTGCTAAAAAATTACATAACTCACGAGAAAATTTCAAAGCAATGCTTGGAGCTAGTTCTGCTGATCAGATTATTTTTTGTTCATCAGCAACGGAAGCAAATAATTTAATCATTAAAGGCCTTGGAATAACAAAAGAAAAAATGTTAGTTTTCACAAAAGCCGATCATCCAAGTCTCGTTTTTCCAGCTCAGAAATTATCATGCCAATCGACTGAGTTTCTTTTGGAGAGGGGAGAGATTTCACCTCAAAGTTTTTCACAACTTTTTACAAAAGAGGTTTCGCTCGTTCTTCTCTCACATGTGAATAATCATTCAGGAAACATTCAAGACATAGAAAAGTTAAGCAAACTAATTAAAGAGTTTTCACCAAAAGTCCATATTCATGTTGATGCCTCTCAAAGTTTTACAAAAATTCCTATTGATTTAAAAAAATGGAATATTGATTCTTTGGCGCTTTCAGCTCATAAAATGGGGGGGCCAAGAGGGATCGCTTCTTTGTGGATTAAAAAGGGTGTTCAGCTGTCACCTTTTTGGGAAGGGGGAGGGCAAGAATTTTCTCTTCGTCCTTCGACCGAAGCTTTACCACTTATTTTATCTTTTGAAGAAGCTTCCAAATTTGCTTTAAAAAAGCGTGAAGAAAATTTTCAAATAATACTTGATTTGAATTTAAATTTAAAAAAATTATTAAAAGAAAAAACAAAAGGACTACTCTTTCCTTTTGAAAATGCTCCCTGTTCGCCTTTTATTTTAACTTTTATTGTTCCAGGGATTTCAAGTGATATACTTCTTCGCTTACTTGAAGAAAAAAATATTTTTGTTTCGAGCTCTTCGGCCTGTTCGTCCAAAATTAAAGGGCATAGTAGTGTTTTTGAAGCTCTTAGAATAGAAAATCAGTTTCATAAAAATGTTCTTCGCGTTTCTCTATCACCGGCATCAACAGTTTCGGAGATTGAATTTTTTGTTTCGCAATTATCTTCGCTCTTAAATGATTTAAGTTTTTTAAAAAAGTAGGAATGAGTCATGATGATTAATACAATTATTGTTAACGTTGATGAGCTTTGGCTTAAAGGGGGAAATAGGCCTCAGTATTTTAGGGCCATGAATCAACATTTAACTGAAGTGGCCAAAGCGTATCATGACTTTAAGTTCACTTGCCTTTTTGAAAATCATCGTCAAGTACTTCATTCTGAAGTTTCTTTTTCAGAAGAATTTTTAGAGGCCCTATTACGAGTTCCTGGTGTTCATTCGATTATCCCTGCGAGGCGAGTTCCTTTTACACTTGAGGCCATTTTTCCTGCGATTGAAACGGAACTTCAAAGTTATGCTGAACTTCCTTCGACTTTTCGAGTGACAACAAGACGCTCGAATAAAAAATTTCCACTTGATAGTATGGAAGTGTCGCGCTTAATGGGAGGAAAAATTCTTGAAAAATTTCCATGTCTGAAAGTCGATGTGCATCACCCTAAATTACACGTCAAAGTGACTATCCTAGATAAGTATATTTATATTTCAAGTAAATCGCTCATGGCCATCGGAGGACTTCCTATCGGGATGACGGGGCGTTTGGTCACTCTTATTTCGGGAGGATTTGATTCCCCTGTGGCCTCGTATCTTATGAGTAAGAGAGGTTGCGATCAAATTTTTGCTTTTTTCTACGCCTATCCTTTTGTTGGCGAGGAAGTGAAGGAAAAGATTTTTAATATAATGAAAGTGATTGGGCGTTATCAGCGTCAATCAAAACTTTATGTGATTCCTTTTGGACATATGCAAACGGCGCTAGCAAAAGTTTGTCGTGAGGAATATAGGACCATCCTTTTTAGGCATTATATGGTTGCTTGCTCAAATCTGATTGCTGATGAGAATAAGGCCGAGGGCCTACTCACAGGCGATGCCATCGGGCAGGTCTCAAGTCAAACAATTGGTAATTTGGCCATGCTTGATAGTTTTTCTGCTCGTCCCATTTTAAGGCCTCTTGTCGGTTTTAATAAATCAGAGATTATCGAACTTTCTCGAAAGATAGGAACTCATGACATTTCAGTTATTCCTCACGATGATGCGTGCGCTCTTTTTGCCCCTAGGCATCCTATTATTAGGCCTAACGTTGAATACGTCCGCTCATTGGCAAGTGATTTGGATTTGCAGCTCGCTTTAAAAGAATGTTTTTCTAATGCCGAGATTTTTAGTATTTCTTTAAGAGGGGAAATCAGTAAAGTAAAATGATCGGTTACTTTTCTTTCTTTATACTTTTCTTAACTACGTTTATGATATGTGAGAACTAATCTTATGGAGTTATCATGAAGCATCTTCTTCTGTGCCTTTTTATTTCATTTTTATTTTCTTTTGAGCTGAGCGCTGCGAATAACGGAAAATATAATTCGGAAATCTTAGGCGCTATCGCGACTCCTCATGCTGAAAGTTACGACCTCAATCGTAGTAAGCTTGTTGGAAATATTTTAAAAAATGCTCTAGAGTCTTACCATTATAGCAACGCTAAAATTGATGACAAGATGTCGGCGAAGGCCTTCGATCAATTTATCGAAATGATTGATGGTAATAAACAATTTTTTTTAAAAAACGAGATTGAAGCTCTTCAAAAATATCGCAATCTTTTTGATGACGAATTAGTAAGTGGAAAAATTGAAGTTGTAGACTTGGCCTTGAATCTTCTGACAAAGCGTCTTCATTTTATAGAAAATTACCGGAAAGAATTTTTTAAAAATCCCATCACCTTTACTGAAAAAGAATATATTGAACTTGATCCCAAAAAACGTGATTTTGTTAAAACGGAAGAGGAGCAAAAAGATTTGTGGCGAAAATTGTTTAAACAATCGGTGCTCACTCGCTATCTTGCTTTGATTGACGAGCAAAATGATAATGGAAAGGATAAAAAGAAAGATGCTTTAAAAGATGAACCTAAGAAAAAAGAAAAAAAGGTAAAGCTTACTGATGATCAAATACAAACAAAGGCCAGAGAATCTATTTCCAAAAAATATGAAAAGTTATTTTCACGTCTTTTAAAAGATAACCGTGACGATTATGTTGAGAATTTTTTTAATTCGGTGACAACTGTTTTTGACCCTCATACAAATTACCTTCCTCCTAAAAGGAAAGAAGATTTTGATATTGATATATCTGGTTCTTTAGAGGGGATTGGGGCCGTCTTGCAAGAAGATGATTCATATATAAAGGTTGTAAGTATTGTTCCTGGCGGAGCTGCCTGGAGGCAAAAAGATTTAGAAGTTGATGATTTGATTCTTTCCGTTGGGCAAGGAAAAAAGGATCCCGTGGATTTGATTGATATGAAGGTTGATGATGCTGTTCGTTTTATACGTGGTAAAAAAGGAACTGAAGTTCGTCTTACAGTTAAAAAAACGGACGGGTCAGTAAAAACGATTCCGATTATTCGTGATGTTGTAGAAATTGGAGCTTCATTTGCAAAATCTTCGATTATCGAAAATAAAAAACTAGGAATTCGAACTGGGTATATTTATCTTCCTAAATTTTATCGCGATTTTGGAAATGAAGGTGAGCGAAATTGTTCTGATGACGTTCGGAAAGAAGTCGAAAAATTAAAAAAAGAAAATGTTGATGGAATTATTCTTGATCTAAGAAATAATGGAGGAGGAGCTCTTGAAGATGCGCGTCTGATGGCCGGCCTTTTTATTGAACAAGGCCCCATTGTTCAGATTCGTGATCATGCAGGACGACTTGAAGTTTTAAGAGATAGTGATTCCTCTGTTGTTTATGGTGGCCCACTTATCATCATGACAAATATGTTTTCTGCTTCGGCTTCAGAAATTGTTGCAGCGGCTTTGCAAGATTTTGGGCGTGCGATTGTTGTTGGAGGTGAGTATTCACACGGAAAGGGGACTGTTCAGGCCGTTTTAAATTTAAATCAAGGGCCTCTTCTTTCAATGTTTGGGCCATCTCTAGGAGCGCTTAAAGTTACTATTCAAAAGTTTTATCGTATTACGGGGGCTTCGACACAATATAAAGGTGTAACACCTGATATTTTTCTTCCTGATCAAATGAGTTATTCAAAAAGTCGTGAAAAAGATTTGGATAATTCTTTGGCGTGGGATGAAATAGCTCGTCAACCGTATACACCATGGCCTAAGGCAAAATATGAACTTTCAGTTCTTAAAAAAAGAAGTGAAAAGCGTATTGAAAAAGATGAGCGTCTTTTGAAAATCAATAAAAGTGTGGCCTATCTTATAAAAAGACGCGACGACACTCGTTTTCCACTTAATTTGAGCGACTTGAAAAAACAAGACGAAGAAAATAAAAAACTTTCTGAAGAATTAAAAAAGGGTGAGCAAAACAAAGATTTAATTATTAGCAATTATGATGATGCTCTACAGGCCGGTCAAAAAAATCGTAAAGGTGATGATAAAAAATGGGCCGAAGACTTAAAGCGCCGTAAAGATGAGTGGATTGAAGGCCTTCAAAAAGATGCCCAATTAGGAGAAACAGTTTTTATTATGAAAGATATGATTGCTTCACAAAAAGGTGAGCGACTGACTCCTTAGAAAATGAAAATACTTGAGGTTTGAGTGAGTGATCAAAATCAAAATAAAAAGCCTGATAAAAGCGTAACGGAGACAAATACTTCTCGGTGGGAGTTCAAGGTCGAAGAAAAAAGCTTAATGGATGTTTTGAAAAAAGACTTAAAAAGAGACGAAAATGAAAAGCATCATAAAATACAGCATCAAGAAAAAAAATTACGCTTAGATTACTCAACCCAAACTCGCTATAAAATGGCCAACTTGAAAACGAAGGCCACACAAAGGCATTTAAAAAATAAAAGCTGTAGTGAAATGATCTTCGCACCAGTAGAAAAAAGAATGAAAGCACTACTTCTTGATTTTCTTTTTTTTGTAGGGCTTCTTTTTCTTTCACATTTTTTAGCTCGTGTTATTATTGGGCCCGATCCTGATGCTTTTTTTAAAAACAGTCTTTTAAGTAGTTTTTTCTCTTATCTTTATGAGTTCTTTTCTAGTTCTCAAACTCCACTGAAGTTCTATGTTGATTTTTTTTCAAAATTGCTTTTGATCACCTTTTATTTATTTTTCTTTATTTTGCCTCAGGTCTTTTGGGGCGTCTCCCTTGGGAAAAAACTTTCTGGACTTCGAATTGATCACATCGACGGAGGAAGTTTAAATTTGTCACAAGCTTGTGCTCGTGAGTTTTTAGGAAAATTGATGAGCTTGATTACTGTCGCGGGGCCTTTTCTTTTTTTCTTTACAAAAAACAGAAGATCTTTGCATGATATTCTTTCAAATAGTGCTGTCGTTGAAGACTCTGATTAGAATTTATAAGAAATACCAATATATTCTGCAAGCCCTTTGATCTTATTTATTTTTTGAGTGTAAAGTGGGTCTTCTATTGCAGCTGATTCTTGCCGAATAACAACTGGATCAATCGTTAAGAATAAAGAAGTATACATGATACCTGCCACTCCCCCCCACGTTGAGTACGGAAAAATTCGAACTTGAGCCCCATATTGGTATCCCCACATCTTTCCTGATTTATTTCCATCAATCGCAAGATCATTTTGGGCCCTGACAAAAGGAAAAGTGAGCACGCCTAAAAATAAATCTGTAGTGATAAGTGAAGTTCGTATTGGTGAATAAAGAACATTTCCTTCAATGCCTGCGGCACTAAATTTATAATGAGGAATTTCTTTTCCCATCATATCTAGACCTAGGCTCCAGTTTAATTTAAATCGCTGATCACGGTGTTCAAACAAGAAGCGCCAATAATTCATTCGAAGAGTTGTCGATTCTCTGCTTCCATCTTGTATTGAAGCTTGAAGATCAGACCATTCGTTTCCCATACTGAGAGATGATATTATGGCCGTGAAATAATTGTTTTTTGAATAAATTTCTTCTGCAGGTTTTTCTAAAACGTCGATATTATGCTCAGTGCTTTTTTTTGTGCCATCGGGGTTGTTTTCGACCCTTAAATCTTTCGCCTGAATGTAAGCGATACGTCCAGGTAAAACGATTGTGTAGATAAGGCCTTTTTTTATGGGATGCTCTCCTACGAGGATGTTTTTTCCTCTTTTTACGATACCAATGGGAGTAGCTAATTCGGCATCAGAATAGACAATGGCCCTCTCTGAACTAATGATTGCACTTTCAACCGCATTCGTTGAAATCGGAGTAAGAAGGATGATGACAAAGATAAAAATGAAAGTTTTCATTATTTTTTTTTCATTTCCTTTTTATTTTTCAAAAATGAGGCAAAAATAGCAGTACTAAGAGAAAGAAAGATAAAACCTAGAGAGAAAGAAATGGGAATATGAAACCAGTTTACGATAAGCATTTTTATTCCGATAAAGACCAAAATAAACCCTAGAGCGATTTTAAGATAAACGAAGCGGTCCATAAGTGCAGCTATCAAAAAATAAATGCTTCTTAATCCTAAAACGGCAAAAATATTTGAAGAAAAGACAATAAAAGGATCTTGAGTTACAGAAAACACGGCGGGGATAGAATCAACTGCGAAAAGAATATCGCTAAATTCAATCACAAGAAGAGTTACAAATAACATTGTAAATTTAAACTTCCCATTTTCTCTTACCCAAAAGGAATCATGAGGATGTGAAGTTAGAGGAAGAAAACGCTTAGCTAAATGAATAATAGGACTTTTATGTGGATCAAATTCATCTTCACTTTTACTCATTAAAAATTTAAAACCTGTATAAACCAAGAAGGCCCCAAAAAGATAAAGTATCCAGCTAAATTTAGTAATAAGCGCCGTTCCTAGAAGTATAAAAACAATTCTAAAAAAGATGGCGCCCAAAATTCCAGCATAGAGGATACGGTGATGAAGCCTTTCTGGAATTTTAAAAGCAGCAAAAATTAAAACAAAGACAAAAAGGTTATCAACACTTAAAGATTCTTCAAGAATGTAGGCCGTAAAAAATTCTAAGGCACTCTGAGTATTTGTATAAAAGAAAAGAAAGACATTGAAGGCGAGAGCAATACCAATCCAAAAAAGACTAGCACGTAAGGCCTGTTTAAAGGTAGGTGCTTTGACTTGTTTATAAGAGTGGATAATATCGACGACAAGAAGAACTCCAACGATGAGTAAAAAAAGTGTCCAAAGAAAAGGTGTACCTACTGTTTGCATCATTACTCCTAGAAATAAAAAGAAAGATCTATTCCAAATGTGGTCCAAGTTAAAAGTAAAGTTCTTGAGCTACTTGTATTTCGATCAGCTTCAGGAGCTTTTTTAACGGCGACTAAATTATAATTAAAATGAGGGCCTATATGAAAACTTGGATAGGCCCTGTAATGAATTCCGTAATCTGCCCTGAATCCATAACCAGAAAATTTGCTACTATAATCACTCGTAAAGGTGTTGTAGGTAATATCAGCGGAACTTGTTTCAAAAAAACGTTCGGCATTAATCACATTATTTAAAATATTTTGAACAATCGTAGAGCGGAGGGAAAATCCTGCTCCAAAGCTAGTGAGTTTCGTATTGCTTTGGTCTTTATCCGCTGAGTAAGGTTCGATGTTTTCATTTTGCGTAGTAATCGTTTCAAAACGCGCTGCTGTTTGCGATAAAAAAAATTCGCCCCAAAAAAGGTCGATTTTTTTTGCATAGGCGATTTCATAGGAAGAAAGGCCATCCATTTTTTTTAAATTAGCATTCGTTCGATAAAGAAAACTTAAGCGTGAGTCATCTTTTGTTGTTTCATAATCGTCATCATAAATTCCTGTTGATGAATTTTTTTCTTTTAAAATGAGATTTTCATTGTCTTCCATAGTGAGCGTGTCAGCAGTGGCCCAAGCATTTAAGCTTGTAAGGAGAACATAGAGAACGATGGAACACATTAGTGTCTTCATTATTGCTTCACCCCGGTAATCAATTTATCAAAACTTTCTCCCGGAAGATCTTCCATCCCTATAATCTTTGCTAAAAATAATTTCGAACGCAGATGTTCCATTTTAATTTGCTCGAAGGATTCTAAATTTGAAGTAAGATCATCAAGGGCCCTTCTAAGATCACTTAAGTTCGCCCGCTTGCTAACATAGCTATCTAGTATAGTGTCGAAATTTTTTTGAAGATTCGATGTGTTTGCCTCTTGAAGAATAAATTGTTTTTCATAGAATAAAATTTTCTTATAGAGTTCTCGAATAAAATAATCTGTATTGTCCCGTGCTTGCGTGAAACTTCGTAAAGAAATTTCTTTTTCAAGATAAGCTGTTTCACGTTCTTTTGAATTTAGAAGACCTCTTTCCCCTAAAATATCCCAAGTCGCATTAACTGTCGCGACAAGTTCGATGTCAGAATTATTTGACCTTGTTTCATAAGTTGTTGAGCTATAATTTTTATTAAAGCGATTTGTATAGGCCCCAAGATTAACCGATAGGCGGGGAAGAGGGAGTGATTCTTTCGCAGCTAAAAGATAGCTATTGCTTGTTATTTCTAGTTTCGTTTTTGCATCAAGGATTGTTGGACTTTTGACTTTTCCTATCCCTAAAAGCTCGTCTAAGGGGATTGAAATTTTTGAAAAGAGGATGTTTTGATTGACAATATAGGAAGATCCACGACTGTCTGAAATTAAGTTTTGAATATTCCCCTCGGCCAACTCAGATTTTAGTGTGGCCTCTTGAAAATCTTTTTGTGCTTTAAGATACTGGGATCGAGATTCGTAGTATTCTTGTTTGGAAGCTTTTCCGACTGAAATTTTTTCCTTATTGAGGCGAAAAATAAAGGAAGCCTGCCGTAATTCGTTGCGCATGATTTTTTCAATATTTTTTGCCGTCACAAGCTCAAAAAAACTTTCAATTAATTTATGACGTAAATTTCTTTTTTCCTCAGCGAGAATGTCTGTGCTTCTTGAGATCGCTTTCGTTTTATTTAGGTATTGAAGGTAATCCTTTCCCCAATTAAAAACAGTGTAATCGCCGAGATAAAGACCAAAAGTTCCCGTGGGAGATTTTGAGGCAGCTGGGCCATTTTTATTTCCCTTGCGTAGGGTTCCTAGATGTTGTTCTTCCGTTGATAATTGAAGTTGGACATGAGGCAACCAAAACGATGTTAAAGCACTTTGTCTTTTAATTGAAAAAAGTTCTCTTTTTAGCTCATTGATTTTTTCATCATGACTTTCGCGCAGTCCTTGTTCGATGACAGTGCTAAGATCAATGGTTTTATAGTTTTCAGGAAGCTTAAAACGCTCAGATTGTTGGACGTAAGTTTCAGAAGATAATTTTTCATTCGTTGATTTATTTTTTTTAAGAGGGGCAATCTCTTCATCAGAAACAATGCCTGCTTTTTTTTCAGAGGGAGAAATGTCTGGTTTAATATCTTCTGTGACCTTTTTTATTGAAGAGGCAGCTTCTTCCTGAGGGGCCTCACTTTCTGCATCTGTTGTTGTCGTGCTTGTTTCCATTTTTTCATTTGACGGAATATTTTCTGTAGTTTCTTCAGCGTTAGAAGTTTCTGAGTTTTCACTCTCTGAAGCCTCACTTGCCTTATCTGAAGCTGGAGTGATTTCTGGAGATGCTTCGTCTTGAGCGAAAACACAAAAGCTAGTATTCAATAAAAAAATGAGAAGAAATAAAGACCTTATTATAATCATACTTCATCATGACATGGGCCAAAAACTCTGACAAACATTTTTTAGCGACTGATACCTGGACAGCCATTTTTAATAATTTCATCTTCTTTATTTTGAAGCTTCAATTGATTGAGTTCGCTTTCTCTTGCGAGCATTTTTGCAGAATTTTCGGCCTTGTTTTTTAAACTCTTTTTTTCGAGAGGAATTTTTCTCAGAAGATTTTGATTTCGCTTTTTTAGGCCTATCAGTTTTTGTTTTATACTTTGAAGTTCTTCACGTTTTTCAAGCATGCCTTTGCATCGGCTTGTGACCGATGGATCTGCAATGATGACTTCTTGAGCTGTTTGAGCATATATTCTGACATTTACAAGGAATATACTTGCAATCAGGAGGGTAAGCAAGCATGAGGGCATAAATAGTCCTTTAAAAATGGTCTTAAAAAAAATATCTTATCATAAAATTGGCAATCAAAAAACCTCAATGTTAGATTGTATGAAATCATCAAGCAGGAGTTTTTAGTGCAAGGACAACAAGGCCTCATTCTTATTCCGGCCCGCTACGCTTCAACCCGCTTTCCAGGTAAGCCTCTTGCTTTGTTAGCAGGGAAAAGCATTATTGAGCGAGTTTATGATAACTGCCAGAGCACCGATTTGCACGCCTGTGTCGTAACCGATGATGAGCGTATTGAAAATCATGTAAAATCTTTTGGAGGAAATGTATGTCGTGTCGATGACGATGTTCCTTCAGGTACGGAACGTATTCAATTGGCCTATGAACGTTATTTCTCAAGCCAGAATTTTGACTTTATCATTAATGTTCAGGGGGATGAGCCACTTTTAAAATCAGAAACAATTAAAAAACTTGTTTGTTTTCATCATGAAAATTCGAATTTTGACGTTGCGACTTTAATACGAAAGATACCCGAGCTCAAAGGTGGTTTTTTTGATTCAAATAAAGTAAAAGCAATTTTTTCTGAGTCAACTCATCGTTGTCATTATTTTTCACGCTCGGCCATACCTTTTGTTCGCGAAGATGAGTCTAAAGATAAGTCTAAAGATAATGAAAAAATTCGTCTAGACGCCCATTGGTATTTGCATATAGGTGTATATTCTTATCGGCGTGAGGCGCTTCAGAAGTTTTGTCTATCCCCATTGGGTTATTATGAAAATCTTGAAAAACTTGAACAACTACGTGGCTTAGATATAGGGCTTTCGTATGGGGCCATAACAATAAATGATTTTTTAGCAGGAGTTGATACTCCTGAAGATCTTAATAAATTAGAAGGAGTATTCAGTGGTAAAATCGAATAAGAAATTTATTTTTATTACCGGTGGTGTCGCCAGTTCTCTTGGAAAAGGACTCGCTGCGGCCTGTATTGCTTCTCTTTTAGAAAGGAGAGGAATAAAGGTAGGGATGCTCAAGATGGATCCTTACATAAATGTTGACCCAGGAACAATGAGCCCTATTCAACACGGCGAAGTTTTTGTGACTGATGATGGTGCTGAGACAGATTTAGATCTTGGGCATTATGAACGCTTTACTTCGTTAACTCTTACAAGAAAATCAAATTTTACGACGGGAAAAGTTTATTTAGAAGTCATCGAAAATGAGAGACAAGGAAAATACTTAGGAAAAACGGTGCAAGTTGTTCCTCATATTACAAATGAAATTAAAAGACGTATTTTTCTTGCCGCTGAAGATGCAGATCTATTAATTGGTGAAATAGGGGGAACAGTTGGTGATATTGAATCACAACCCTTTCTTGAAGCGATTAGACAACTTTCAAGTGATGTAGGCCCACAGAACGTACTTTTTATTCACTTGGTTTTAATTCCTTATATTAGTGCTGCAGGGGAATTAAAGACGAAACCTGCTCAACATTCCGTGAAAGAATTACGTTCAATAGGACTTTTTCCACAAGTGATTATTTGTCGATCAGATCGCGAGATCGAAAGTGATCTTTTGGACAAGATTTCTCTTTTTTGTAATGTTCCCCGTGCGAATGTTTTTAAATCAATTGATGTTGATCTTATTTATAAAGTTCCTCTTGAATTTCATAAGCAAGGACTCGATGATAAAGTTTCTGAGCTTCTAGGGATGTGGACAGGCCGTCCTCAAATTCAAGATCTTGAAAAAGTTGTGTACAATTTTGAACATCCTCTTCGAACTGTGAAGATTGGGATTGTTGGAAAATATACTGACTTGATTGAATCTTATAAATCGTTAGATGAAGCTTTACGCCATGGTGCCATTGGAAATCAGCTTCGCCTTGAGCCTGTGTATATTGATGCCGAAGATTTAGAAAAAACAGCGCAACCTGAAAAACTATTAGACGCTGTCGAAGGGATTTTGATTCCTGGTGGTTTTGGTGAAAGAGGGACAGAAGGAAAAATGCTTGCGATTCGTTACGCTCGCGAGAAAAAAATTCCTTTCTTTGGAATTTGTCTCGGCCTTCAATTAGTGATGATTGAATTTGCAAGAAATGTGGCCGGTATTAAAGACGCGACGAGTGAGGAATTTAAAACAGAAGGTTCACAGCTTATCCATTACATGAAAGGCCAAACGCGTGATGGCTCTAAGGGGGGCACGATGCGTTTAGGGGCCTATGATTGTGATCTTGCTGCTGGTTCCTACGCAGAAAGTATTTATGGGAAAAAACAAATTACTGAACGTCACCGTCACCGCCTAGAAGTTAACAATCAGTACATTGAAAAATTATCATCACATGGACTTGTTATTTCAGGACTCAATAAAGCGCTTAATCTGGTTGAAGTAATTGAGCTTGAAAATCATCCTCACTTTATTGCTTGTCAGTACCATCCTGAATTTAAGTCGCGACCTTTTTCACCTCATCCTTTTTTTAGTTCTTTCATAAAAAAAGCAAATGAATATGGCATGGAAAAAAAGGGGTAGGAGTAAAAATGAGTATTACAAAAAATAAATTAGAATTAATGATGGGCCCTTGCGTGATTGAAAATGAGGCCTTAGTTTTTCATATTGCTGAAACTCTTAAAAAAAATTTAGCGCCCTATGAAAAACAAGTTCATCTCACTTTTAAGGCCAGTTTTGATAAGGCCAATCGGACTTCTACCAATTCCTTTCGTGGCCCTGGTTTAGAAAAAGGGCTGCGTATTTTAGAGAGAGTGAAAAAGGATTTTGACTTACCACTTCTCACTGATTTTCATCATCATGATCAAGCTGATGCTGTCGCTTCAGTTGTCGATATTTTGCAAGTTCCAGCTTTTCTATGTCGTCAAACAGACATTATTGTCGAGGGGGCGAAGGCCTGCAAAAAATATAATCGTATTTTAAATATTAAAAAAGGTCAGTTTTTAAGTCCGGAGGACACGCGTAACATAGTTGATAAAGCGCATCCGCTACTTTCAAAAGATAAAATTTTCCTCACAGAAAGAGGCGTTAGTTTTGGTTACAATAATCTCATCGTGGATATGGCGAGTTTTCAAATTATGAAAAGTTTTGGTGTTAAAACTATATTTGATGCCACCCATTCGGTTCAACGTCCTGGAGGACTTGGGACAGCAACAGGCGGCAAGCGTGAGCAAGTTGAAGTGCTTGCCCGTGCGGCAGTGGCCGCAGGTGCCGATGGCATTTTTATTGAAACACATCCTGAACCTTCAAAGGCGCTTTCGGATGCTTCAACGTCACTTCCTCTAAGTGAAATACCAAGAATTGTAGACATGCTTGTTAGAATTTATGGAGTTCTTTAATGGCAAAACCTCAAAAACTTAAAGTGATTGCGAAAAAATTTGAAAAAAAATTAAAAAAAATAAAAGTATTTATTTGTGATGTTGATGGAGTCTTAACTCCTGGTGATATTGTGTATCACGGTTATGAAGTCGGTTTTAATAGAACGTTTCATGCGCTTGACGGCTATGGACTAAAAGTCCTCCAAGCTGCAGGAATCAAGGTTGGTTTTGTGACGGGTGGTGATTCCATTAGCGTCAAAGTCAGGGCCGATTATTTGAAACTCGATTATATTTTTATTGGTAATGAAGATAAGCGTGAGGCTTATAAAAAAGTTTTAGAAGATGGTTTTAAAGATGAAGAAATTCTTTATATGGGAGACGAACTTTTTGATATTCCTCTTTTGAAAAGGGCCGGTTTTTCTGCTTGTCCTCCGGAGGTCAGTGACGAAGTTTTAGAGGCGGTTGACTATGTTACAAGGAGACAGGCAGGGCAGGCCTGCGTTCGAGAAGTGATTGACATGGTTCGCTATGCTCAAAAAATTTATCCACTTGTTCCTGAGTTTGACGATTAAAAAATAAAAAGAAGATTAAAATATGACAACTTTATATTCTCATAAAACATGTGTTGTGATTGGGGCCGGCTCGTTTGGAACGGCTTTAGCAAGCGTTGTCGCGAATAATTTTGAAAAAGTTATACTTTTTACCAATGAAAAAGAAGCATGGAATAATATTCAAACAAAACATGAAAATAGCTTTTATTTCCCTGGAAAATTATTGGCGTCTAATATTGATGTTGCTATGTCATGGGAAGAAGTCGATGAAAAAAAAGTAGGTCAAGTTGAGCTTTTAATTTTTGGGCTTCCTTCGACGGCCATCTTGGGATTTCTTTATGAAAACTATGATAGACTTCAAAGTTATCTTGAAAACAAAGTCCCTGTTGTTTCTTTGGCCAAAGGGATTGATCCCATTACGCTAGAACTTCCTGATGAACTTTTTTTAAGTTTCTTTCACGACTACTCAGAGCTTTTTACTTTTCTTTCAGGTCCTTCTTTCGCCAGTGAAATATTAGACAAGCATATTACAGCAGTCTCCCTCGCAGGGCACTCTAATCAAATTCTTCAAAAAGTTTGTTCAATGCTTGATACAAACTATTTTAAAACTTTGGCCTCATATGACATCAAGGGAGTTCTTTTAGGAGGCGCCCTCAAGAACGTTTTGGCCATTGGAGGAGGAATCATTGAAGGTCTAGGTTTTCAAAATAATACTCGTGCGGCCATGATTACGCGTGGGATTACAGAAATGCTTCGTTTTGGAAAAATTTTTAATGCAAGGTCTGAGACTTTTTATGGGCTTTCTGGAATGGGAGATCTCATTTTAACAACGACAGGGGAACTTTCACGTAACAAACGTTTAGGACTTGAGTTGGCCAAAGGACGCAAGGCAGGGCAAATTATTGCTGAGATGAAAACGGCCGTCGAAGGTTACAAAACAGCAAAAGCTGCACACTCTCTCATTGAGAAGCACGGCATTCGTGCCAGTATTTTTAGCGGAGTTTACGAAGTCCTTTATGAAGATATTTTACCTCAGGATGTGTTAGGACGCCTTATGAGCACTCAGACACGCTTTGAGATTGATTAAGGATTTTTGTTTTTTTGTTCTATTAATCTTCCATTTTAGTATAGAATCTTTTTTTGTAGTGTTGAAATAAACCTTATTGAAGGACAAATTATGGTTCAGGTGAGACTCCAAAATATTTTTAAATCTTATGGCCCAAACCTTATTGTGAAAGATTTGAGCCTAGAAATTCTTGATAAAGAATTTGTAGTCCTTGTTGGGCCATCTGGTTGTGGAAAATCCACTACGCTTCGAATGATTGCGGGCCTTGAAGAAATTTCTTCCGGTGATTTATTTATTGGAGATCAAAAAATGAATCATGTGCTTCCTGGTGATAGGGGAGTGGCCATGGTGTTTCAAGATTATGCTCTTTATCCTCATATGACTGTTTTTGAAAATATGGCCTTCTCATTACGTCTTAAAAAAATTCATACCGAAGAAGAAATTAAAACGCGCGTGATGGAAGCAGCGACGATGCTTGATCTTGAACCTTACCTCGAGCGCAAGCCTGCAGCACTTTCTGGTGGTCAAAGACAACGCGTGGCCATGGGGCGTGCGATTGTTAAAAAGGCCAAAGTTTTTCTTTTCGATGAACCCCTTTCAAATCTTGATGCAAAACTTCGCACGAAAATGAGAGGAGAAATCAAGCGTTTTCACTTACAAACGCAGACGACTTCTATTTATGTAACTCATGATCAGTTAGAAGCGATGACTCTCGCCGATAGAATTATTGTGATGAATGAAGGAATTATTCAACAGGCCGGCACTCCCATGCAGCTTTTTGAAAATCCAAGAAATCTTTTCGTGGCCACTTTTATCGGTAGTCCTGGAATGAATCTCATGACGATGGTGGCGAAAAAGAAGGGAGAGGATGTTTTACTTGAAGAAAGTGAAGGAAAATTTTCTTTTACTCTTCCTGAGTCAAAGGCCCATTTAGTTGATCATGATATGAAATTAGTGATGGGAATTAGGCCTAGTGATATTTTTATTTCTGTCGAGGGCGATAATATTCCTGAGGGCTGGAAGGTCAATGGCAAAGTGGAAATGGTAGAACTTTTAGGCAAAAATGCCTATGTCACTTTAAAGGTTGGACAGTTTGAATGTGTCGGAGAAATTATGGGAACTTCAATTCCTAAAATTGGAGACGAAGTTAAACTTTCTTTTAATTTAAATCATATTCATCTTTTTGATCCTCAGACTGAACTTAATTTCTTGAGTATTGAAAAGGGCGTTTAGTTACTGACTGGCAATACTCATCTACGTCGTCATTTTTATCGTCGTCTCCCTGCGGCATAATTCAACTTGGCCGACATTAAACGTATACTATCTCTTTTGGAATTTTGCGACCTAAGCAAAAAGTCCCACTTTTTTTTTAGAAAGATTATAATGCGATAAAGAGCATTTACTTTAATAAAACTATCTTTCTAAAAATAAGGTTTTAAATGAACGCTTCTGAAAAAACGATGACTCCAGAGTTACTTAGAAAAAAATTATTTTCTAAAAACAGTGTTCATGATTTAAATCGTTTTGACTTTTCTCAAGTAAAGTTTGGCGTTGAAGTAGAGTATTTAATTGAATCACTTGATGACTATAAACCCAAATGGATGAATCGAGAAAATTTCACTTCTTTTTTGACAGGCATGAAGAGTTTTGGTTTTTCAAAAGTCAGCGGTATTTCTGATCAATATAGAATAGGTAAAGATTTTAAAAATGGATTTGTTGCCATTAAACCTGATTTCGTTTTTCATATCCTTGAAATTGCTTTTTTGCCTATGAATTCTTTTGAAGATTTTGCTGTGATTTACACCGAGCTTCTTCAGAACATTGATTGTGTTTTATTAGATCTTGGTTACAAGAGGTCTCATAAGACATTTGCCTTTCCTCTAAAGGAAAGCGAATTTGAATTTGTCGATCTTGATCGCTTGAAAGGATCGTCTGATTTAATCAAAAAATTCAATGAGGATTATTATAAAAATAACATTTTTTGTACTCCGAATTTTCCAGCGTCAATTGTTTCTACGCATATACATATGAATTTCAATCACGAAAGTTATATTGAATTTCTCCCATTGATGTATGAGATGGAGACTTTGGTAAATGATAATTTTACAATGTGTGCAACCCAAATTGATGGGCAGTCCATTAAAAATTTAAGAACTCTTTTATATCACTATACGCTCGGGGAGTCTTATTCACTAACAACTGTTCCAAAAAAGATTCCTAGAAGTCTTGAAGATCTCACAGCTCTTTATAATGAATCACCCAAGTATTATGTGAACGATACCTTTTTTCCATCAAGAGATTTATGCTTCATTCGCTTTTCTGGACATGGAACCATTGAGTTTCGTTCTGCGTGCACTCTTTTTGATTTAGACTCTATTTTTAAACTCATCGCCTTTCGCTATGCTCAGATTTTATATAGCATAAGATACAAAAACCATCTAATCGAAGATTCTTCTTGGATACACGATCATTTGCTTGCTCTTGCGAAAAATGAACCACCAATACATTTTGAGAAAAAAGTAAAAGTGGTAGAGCGTTTTAAAAAAATAATTGAAGAAGATAAGTTTTTAAAAAAGGTCGGCCTCAATGAATTATTCAAGTCATAAGTGCATAAAAAAAGCGAGAATGATTTGTGGCTTACTTGAGGAACTCTCGATAACGAAGTCATTGTTTTCTGTTAAGGCAAGCAAGGATGGCAATATTCTTTCTACCTTGATCATGGATTTTTTATTAAACGCAGATTTTGATAAATCTAAAATTTTATTTAAATACGATTTTGTCGAGGGGAAAACGTATTATTTTGAATCTCTCACGGCAGGCCTACGTGTTTCCTTTGAGGCCATTGCAAGCCCTGAAGGGATTACTTTGCCTCATGAAGTCCTCTTGTCTGATTTTCGGAAAAATAAGCGAATTTCACTGAGCGCTCAGGCCTATGTTGCAGAAATCCGTTTTAAAAAAGATATTGTCTTTGGATTTGTAAGCGATATTTCAAGTGATGCAATTTCAATTTTAACAGACATTGATTTGAATGAACGTAAAAATTTAAATGTAGAAATTCTGATTAGTCGAAAAGGGGATAAAAACGATCTTATCTTTCGGACCTCTTTGCTTATATACAGTGAGCGAGTCGGTGAAAATTTTAAAAATGTGTTTATCGTACTTAATCGGAATAATTTGGGGAGCAAAATTGATCGTCCGAAACGACACAATGTAAAGGGAGGTATTTCTATTTCGTTTCAGTCAGCGACGATTGGAGATTCTTCGTATGAAGGAGAAATTAATATTTTCGAATTGAGTTTGACTGGATTTTTAGGAGAAATTCATTTTTTTAAAGGTGATAATTCATTGCCCATGGGAAGTCGTTTAGAGTGCTTTTCTCCCAATATATCATTTTATGTTATTCGAAAAATGGGGAACACGTTTGCTTTTAAAATAGCGTCTTTTTTAGATGATCTTATCCTGTCAGAATGGACAAGATTTATTAGACGAAATACCCTTGAGGCCCTTTCGCAAATTGCACCTAATGATACTATGGCAAAGTTTTTAACAGGCTCAACACTTCTTAAATCAGAAAGAAGAAAAATGTATGGTAAAAATGTTTCTCCCTTTCTTTCTCAATTCAATAACGAGAAAGTAGGGGATATTCATTATCGATTTACCTTGTTTTCAAGTGCGGGAGAAGCTTCTATCAATACAAGTATCACTAAAATATCAGATCATTCTTGGGTTCTTCATGAAGTGATGAAAGATGCTGATCTTGAAGAAGCTGATGTTCCCGAATTTCATAATTCTATTCTTGAACATCTGGGAGAACTTTCACGCTTCGTACCGACTTCTCCAAAGCATTGTCTTATCATTTTTAATCCTCTTATTCCCGCCATCGGAGGATATTGGTTAAAACGGGCGCAGGAAAATTATTGTCGCGTTTATAGTGCCTATCTTATGAGTTTAAAAGATTATAAAACAAATCATACTGGTAATGTTGTTGGAAGTATTTGTGAAGAAGATATTTTTTCATTGTCGGCACAGGCAAGGCATACTTTGGCCTCTTTTTTTAATTTGGAGTTGCTTGATTTATTTGATTTTTGGGGGGGCAATCCCAATTTGCAGCGGCAACTTTCCATGATTGGCGAAGGTCATAAAATCAACCAAAAACTTCTCACTTATAACGGAAAAAAGTTGGCCGTAATCTACAAGTTTCATTCTTATTTTTCACTGAATGTCACTGGAGTTATTAATACATTGTTTGTCCTCTTTCCTCGTAATGTCGACTCTGAAGATATTCTCCTTACGATAGATCAAATTAATCAGTCAGAACTTATGTCTGTTAAGGATCTTCTTTTATTTTTTGAAAATGAGGAGGATCGTCTCAAGATGAAAAACTATGGTGAAAATTTAAAATTATTTAATCTCTTAGATATTAATCTCGCTGAAAAAAAATAAGGAAAAATATTTTCGACTGAACTCTCAAATGCGAATTTGCTCTCTTAATTTTCTACATACGTATTTTAATAAAAAGCCCATGGCCGCTACGGATTCTTTGTCGTGGTTTTTGATGTCATCTAAAGTAAGTTTAAGAAAAACACAATCAGTCTTTGTAATGGCAGTGAGAGCTGATGGATGACGATCAATAAAAGAAATCTCGCCGACGCAATCATTGGCCTTTAACTGACCGATTTGAACAAATTTTTCAGGGCGATTGGGAAGATTCACGCAAAGTTCAACTATTCCTTCCTTGATGAAATAACAATAGTCATTCTGTTCTTTATAACGAATGATAACTTGTCCTTTTTCAATCCTAACTGTCTCCATAGGTGCTCCCGTAAATAGCTTTAAACTTACTTACAATATTTCTTTCTGCATAGACATCGAGATATTTACTAATTAGTTCTACTAATTGATCTCCATCCCAGGGTTTTTTGATATAGCCATCTGCCGCATTATGATTAATTAATTGTGCGGGCACGTCTTCATCAGAATAGGCCGTAATCATAAGACGAATTGACTGTGGACAAATTGTTTTTGTCGCCTTTAGAAATTCAACTCCACTCATGAGCGGCATTCTTTGATCAGAGACAATGATCCAGGGATTTAATTCTTTTATTTCTTCCAAACAAAGTTGGGGATTGGTGTAGCATTTTAAATGAATATTGTCGGGAACATTTAATGAAAATACATCTAGATTATCCTGTTCATCATCTAAATATACGACCACAATTTTTTCTTCACTCATAATTTTCTCTTTGTTAGGTATAATTTAATTATAAACTCAGTCTCTTCCCTAAGGAAATTTTTTATTAAAGGCACCATGACGAAATTTATATAAAACAATCTTCAGAAGATAAAAACGCTCAACAATGGGGGCCACTTGTTTGAAAAAGACGCTCAAGTTGATAATAAAATAAGACGATGAAGTTATAAATTAAATTGGAGCAGATCTGACTTCAACCTCTGGATTAAACTTATTAGAAAATTTGAGGTGAAACGATGAGCATTAGTTTAGGAATGGGCCCACTGTTTCTTATTTTTTCAGTGATTCTCAATATTTTCTTATTTCAATTTTTGTTGAATTTTCTTGGTTCGATGAATTTAGCTTTGGAAGTTGTTTTTATTATGTATTCAATCAATTTGTTATGCTCAGGAACATACATAGCAATTAAAAAAAAATATGAACAATTCAATATCTTCAATTCTCAAGCCTTATTAATGGTGCTGTGGGGTGTTTTTATTGCTTTAACATATTTTCTTCTCGTTTTTTATAAGCACGATCTTTCAGTATCACTTCTTATGATGATGAGGGCCTTTGCTCCTGTTTTAGCAGTCTATCTAATTAAAGAAGATAGAGAGTCTATTCAGTATTCTTTTAATAAGAAAATTTCATTCTTAATTCTTTTTATGATTATTGGAATCAATTTTTTTACCGCTACAAATAACTTTAGTCTTGAAAGTTTGTGGGCAAATTTATTACTTTTAATTATTGCTTTAGCTTCACAAATCTTAGGGAGAAAATCAAAATCATTACTTCCAAGTCAGGTTATATCATATATTTCAATTGGGGTTTTAATCAGTGTTCTGCTTTGGTTTGTTGCTTCTTCAGTATCAACTCTAGAGTTGGTGACTATGTTAAATTTAAAAGTTTTTCTTTCTGGGATTTTTCTAGGTCTTGGAGTGATGATTGTTCAGATTCTTTTTGTGAAAGGGATAAATAATACAGAACCACTACTTTCATCTTTATGCTTGGCCCTTTCTGTCCCTGTGGCGCTTATCTGTGATTCTTTTCTTCGAGAGCATGTGAATAAAATTTTAGTTTTTTTAAGTTTTATATATCTGATACCATTGATGCTTGAGTTTGTGAAAAAAAACGAAAGAGTCAGGTATAAGTCAAATTAGACGCATTTAAGTTTTTCAATAGAGAGAACTTAAACATCGCACATTTTTTTTAGAAAGATTATAATAAAGTAAAAGAGAGAAATAGGCTTTTTATGTGGATGAATTATGAAAAAATCAAATACCTATCATTTGAAAAATCGAAGTGTTTTAAATTTAGAAAAAAAAAGATTGAAATTGCAAGCTGAAAAGCTTTTTGAGTTTGAATCTCTTGCGATAAAAAAGCAAGTTCCCAAAAAAATTGAGCGGATTTTAGATATTGGTTGTGGGAATGGACATTATTTAAAATTACTTTCAAAATTTTTTAAGGCCGAAGGATTAGGGATTGATAGAAATAAAAATTTGCTAAATGAGGCCACGGAAAAAAATAAAAAGGGAATGCTTGTTTTTAAGCAAGTTGATATTGATGATAGAGATGGCCTGATTCAAATTATTAATAACTATAATCCTGACTTAATCATTGCCCGGTATGTTGTTCAGCATTTTTCAAAAAAACAAGTTCAAGATTTTTTTAAAACACTTCTACTTGCAAGAAATTCGAAGCGAAGAATTTGTATTATCGACACTGATTATAAAAACATTCGTCACTCTGCGCGAGATCAAGTTATTTTGAAACTCATAAATGAAAAAATAAAATATCAAAAAAGACGTGGCGGTGATTGCACTATTGGAAGTTCTCTTAAAAAGTTAAGTGAAAAATATAAATTTACTTCAATAAAAGAAAAAAAGGTTTTGATAGGCGTAAATGATCTAGGACAAAAAAAATGGCTTGAAATCTTTGGGAAGATTTTAACTTCCGCGTGTTATGAAAACTTTAAATTTAAAACTAAAAAACATGAAATGATGATTCATGATTTTAATCTTTGGGCAAAAGAGGGGGCGGGCGATAAGAAAAGAAATGTGCGTTGGCCTGTTTATATAACCTCCTTTAAATAGAGAAAATGAAAAAGATATTTTATATAATCGCTCTTTCTCATCTTTTGATTTTTGGACTTCAAGGTCTTTTTATCAAATTTAAATTAAATACGATTGGTGCTTCTCACATCAAATTAGTCGAACAGAATCGTCAATGTGAGAATAATCTTTGTAGAGCTACTTATCTTTTTCAAAATACAAACTCAGCGCATTACCTACTTATTGGACACATCATTCGTAGTTTTAGTTTAAAAAATGACGAAGATAATTCGAGTTTAAATCCTATCTCTTTTAGTCGATCCAATATAAAAGAGAATTGGACGTCATTGGTTGTTTTTGATATTTCAAATATTAAAAAAGTAAGAATTGAAACCGAGTGGCCAGAAAATGCGTTGATTAATAATATTGCAGGGGTATATCCGCGCGTTTCTAATAATGAAGAAATTTTAACAGTTCCATCAATAGGCCCAATTCTAACTATTTTTAGTTATACACTATTTATTTTAATATTTATTTTCTTTGGATTTTTGTTGCAATTGGGGAAGCAAGAGACGATTTTAGATGCTGCCTTTTATAAGTCAAAATTTTTCTTTTGGTCAATGAGTCTTACGCTTTTAATCGATTATATTTGTCTATCACAATACTTTGATTCACTTTTTCCAAGCGCCTACTTTCGTAACGTAGTGATGATGTTTTTTGCTTTGAACGGTCTGACAACTTTAACATTGGCCACAACAGAATTTAAAAAAATTAAATTTTTGTTACCACTCGTTTATATACTTCAATTACTAGTCGCACTTAATTCTAGGGTTTCGATTGGCCCGATAGCTTTGTACCCTTTAACTCTTGATTTTGGGATTGCAACTCTCTTTCTTACATTTTTGATTACTAAGCGTTGGTTATTTTTAGTTCCAGCACTGTTTTTATTTTGTGATTTTTTTAGAATTATTGGATTCCCAATCCCTGATTATCCACCGATTTATTGGAATTTTTCTTCTATTGGTACAATATTTTTGTTTTTTATATGGGATGCAGGTGCAAAAAATATTTTCCCCCATATTCTTGAGATTTTAAAAAATGCTCAAAAAGACGTACTCTATAACGAATTCGAAAACCACTTAAAAAGTTTGAAACTAGTTAATGGGCAATATCTTGCGGGAGAAATTGAAAAGCTTTTAAAATTATTGTCGAAAATTCTAGAGTCTAATTCAGTCTCTATTGTGGTCATTTTAAATGATCAAAGGCCGGTGACTTATATTTATAGAAAGGAAAATAATATTTTCAAAGTTTTTGATGATGGAAAAATCGTGGGCAAAGTCTTAGCGAGAACTATTCATTACAAAGACAATTTTATGTTTAGTTCGATCCAAGAAGTGATGAATAAAAAGATTATGGTTCTTGAAGAAAAAGCTGATTATAATTATTCAAAATATTTTTGCTGTATTCCTCTTGTCGCGGGGAATGTTGTTTTAGGCGCATTTTCTTGTACTTCTTTTAATGAAAAAGAATTAGAGGTTGAAGCTATTAAATGGTCAAAAAAACAAAATATACAAAAAATTTCAAATCTTCTGGTTCAGTTTTTACATCAATCCATCACTCTAGAAAAAGATAACTTAGATGATAAGGGTTCAAAGCTTGTTGAGTTTGTCAATCAAACAAACCGCGAAGAAAATATCAAAAACTACATTTATAATAAAACGAAAATGATTGCGAGTGAGCTTGATTTAACGGTCGCTTTATTTGAACTAGGGGATGGAGAAGATGCCTATCCTGTTTTTATTCACAGTCCCAATCCGGAAATTGTAAAGGCCTGGTTAGAAAGACCTCTTAAGATTGTAAAGCATACGACGAATCGGATTGGCCCATTTATTGTTGCTTTCACTGAAGAGAAATCTTCTTTTATTCGTGATATTGATGAAATTGCGAATATGCTTCATCCGCATAGCGTGAAACTTTTTGAGTTTTCACAAACAAGTAGTTTGATAACTATCCCTCTTTTTACCATTGAAAAAAGAAGGATTTTAGTTTTTATGGGAACAAAACCACGCAATTTAAATATTTTATTTTTAAATGAGCTTGAAAAAATTGTTCTTTTTCTTAAAAAAAATATTGAAGAAAAACTTGTTGTCCTTGTAAGAGAGCAAGAGGCCAATGTTGTGACTTCATCAAGTTTGCAAGGATTAAGTGTTATCGCCTCCGGAATTGCCCATGAAGTTAGAAACGCTATACAGCCAGCAAAGGGTTCTTTACGAAAACTCGAATTATTTATCGAGAAAGGGGAAAGTGCTGTTACTAAAGAAATAGCACAGAAAGCTTTGAACCTTATTAATAGTGGTATCAATAGAACAATACGGATTGTTGATAATATCTCATTTTCATCAGGGCTTAATGAATCTGAATATGGAGATATTAAAGTATTGCAAGCTTTAAATGTGGTTGTTGATATGATTCGTGCCACCAATGTTCTGCTTGAAAAAAATATTGATTTCCAATTTTTGTGTTCAGATGAAGAAATAATTTTTGGCAATAGAATAGAAATGAATCAAGTCTTTTTTAATCTCATAAAAAATGCTGTAGATGCTATTGATAAGCTGGGGACTGTTACTGTTTCAATTTCTGAAAAATCTTCGATGCAAGTTCTTCGTTTTAAAGATAGTGGCAATGGGATTTCAGAAGATAGCTTAAAAAAAGTCTTTCAACCATTTTACACAACGAAAAAAGTCGGTTCAGGTTCTGGCCTTGGCCTTTTTATGGTCCTTGAGATTGTGAAAAAGCATAATGGTGAAATTTTTATTCAAAGCAAAGTAGGGGAAGGCACAGAAGTTCAAATTAGCCTTCCCCATAAAATATCATAAACTCTAAACACCTTATTTTTTCTTGGCACCTTTAACGATCTTATCAAGAACAAATGCTTTATACAGTCGTTCGCTACTTGATATGGCCTTTTGTGCTTCTTTCTTTTCAACGATAGTTAAAGGAATGATAGCTTGCTCTGCTTTCTTTTCCGTCGTGCATTTGTAACCGCCAAGTTCATCTTTAGAAGGAGCACCGGAACCAATAGGAAGTAATTTATCGAATCCGTCTTTTGAATCCGTAATAAAAGCTCTGCAAAGATAACGAAGCTTTTTTACCTTGTCTTCCACAATTACGATGGCACCTTGGTAGGTGTTTGTTTGTTCAAAAGATTTTAAATCTTTAATTTCTTCGCCAAGAAGAATTTTTGTAATATCTTTTCCTTCAATTTTTCCTGTTTTAAAAGCATTTAACATAAGACCGGTTTCAGGAGGAAGTAAATCAGATAGGCCATCTTCTTTAGAATCAAACCCATCTTTTTTGACAACAAGGCCTTGTTCAAATCGACGGGCATTAATATATTTTTGAATTGATTCTTCTGGAATAAGAGTCGGGTTACGAGCTGCTTCCTGATAGCTTGGCATTTTGGGAGCAAATGAAGCGCTTGAGGAATTATTTGTGATGGGTTTATTTATCACAGGAGCGATGATAGGAGAATTACTTGTGGCCACAGCTACTGTGGATTGTTTTACTTCTGTGATTTGTTCCGGAGGATTATTTTTGGCCAAATTCGAGGCAGGATTATTTTCTTTAATTGAACTTTTCTCAGAAATTGATGTCGAAGGAGCAGGGAGCGCAGGTGCAATCGCTGCTTTCGGTTGAGCTGAAACGATTTCTTGAGTTGGCTTCGTTTTATTTTCATAGCTAATACTAGGGGGCAGTGGTGTTTGCCCTAGTGAATTATTTACACTGGGGCTTGATCCTGGTAAGGAAGATCCTTGTGCGGCCATAATGTTTGTTGTTTGAGATTGGATTGTTCCTTGAGTGCTTGCTTCCTTCGTATTCGTTACGCCTGAGTTTGAGGGTAAAGTTTGGGCGGGAACATTTGAGGGACTTAATTTTTCAGGACTGTAGTTGGCCATATCAACGTTGATAGATGATCCGCCAGAATTTTTCATGTCTTTTGATATACTTTTCATAAAGCGCGAGAAACTTCCTTTGTTTTTGTAGTGAAGTGATGTCGCTTTCGGTTTTGACGCTGAAATTATCTTCGTAATATCATCTTGAATATCAATTGAAGAATCAGGATTATTCGATGATCCAGTAAACGAAGCATTCATGAAATTGCCAATTGATTGACATTTAGGTGGCGGGAGTTTGCCATTATCATTATAATCGCAAAAGTTTTTTAAAAAATCTTCTGGCGCTTTTGAAAGTTCTTTTTGCAAAGCCATGCAATGAAGTTTTTGAATATCGAGGGCCTTTTTAGCGTTTTTTCCTATAAGGAATTTCATAAGATCATTTTCAGACAAGAGAGAAACGATGTTATGTTTTCCTAATTGAGCAATTTTTTCATGACTTTCATTGCATTGTTTTTTCATGTGAGTTGTGATTATTTTTTTAAAAGATTTTTCGAAATTGTCACTTGTGATTCCATCTTTTATAAGCATCTTTGTCAGTTCTTCATAAAAAGTAATTTGGGAATCACCGATAGGATTTGACAAAATACTTTGAAGGTATGTTATTTCCTCAACACCCTCATCTTTGTCTGCTGGAGCATCACCTTTGCATGAGGCTTCCCGTTTTTCAAAATCATCAACTTCACCCTTTTCAAATTTCGCATTACTACTTGTAAGCATCAGTTTCATTTTTCGTGCATCATCCTGGGCCAGTTTCATGAGGTCGTAGGGGGGCTTTCCATTTTTTAAGATGCAAGACCATTTTTCTGCAAAAGATTTAAAAACTTTTTCACTAACGATCGGTGGATTATTTTTTGTAGCGGAATCTAAATTAAAAAGAGTATTGGCCTCATTCTGATTTTTAACTGTTGAAAAGATAGTGTTAATTTCTGGAGGGAGATTAAGACTTAATTTTGCTGATTCGATTTCTTTGTCATTTTCAAAACTCTCGCATGCTTTTTGCCCATCAATGCCGAGAATGTTTTTTCCGAGAGTGTATTCGTTAAGGCGCACAGTGATTAATGAGTCTAAATACTGTTTTCTGAAAAATTCAGAAACGGTCGTTTTATAAAATTCCGTTAATTCAGCATCGGCCTTAAGTGGAGCGCCTATTTTTGATAAACAAAAACAGGCATTCACTTTGTCGCGAGTATCTGAAGTTAAAATCTCTTCAATTGGAATTTTGATTTTTGTTTTTTGTGGCCTGTGTTTGTTTTTATTTTTCGAACTTACTGACTCATCGAGCCCCATGCTTGAACAGATCATTTTATTGGAAATGTTATGAAGGTCACTGAGCATCTTTTCTTGTTTGTTTGTAAGAGAGGGAGTGCAGTTTTCGAAATTAAATGAACTTCTAACACCTTTTAACCAATTATCGATTGGATTATTTTGTGTGAAAGGTTTTGAGAACATGTTTGGATCATATCTATTGACCGCTCTGTAATTAGCTGTCTCATTTTCGTCTGCTAATGACCAAGTAAATCCTAATTCAGCACAAACCATCGCATCTGTTTTATTTGAGTTCTTCTTAATTTCTTTGAATGAAAATTTGCTCATATTGTCTTGCTTACAAACAATATGACTATCATTATCTTCGCTTGCCATCAGTTGCGAGCTGATGATTGGACATACGGCAAAAATCAAGGTGATCATCTTCATAAATTCTTCCTTTTAAAAACACTCTCAAACGTTATCGGTAAAAAGTGCCAATGAGTTGAGTTTAGATTCAAATAACCGACTGAATTTATAAATTGATTGTATCATGATCTGTAATTTTAGAAGTTTGCCTCACTTCCTTTTTTGATTTTCAATCTGATTTCTGAGGCTTAATGATCGATTCATCCTTTAATGGACTGCCCATTATGAGAGGCAGTCAAACGCTAAGCCCTTAAAATTTTTTCCGATATTCTGGAATTACTTTTTCCATGGCCGAATAAAAATGGAGCATTTCATTTTTGGTCCCAAGAGAGACACGGACATATTCTGGCATTTCATTGGCCTTGAGCGGACGAATGATCACTCCCTCTGTGAGAAGGGCCTCAAAAAGCCAATCACTCGCTTCTGGTGAGCCCGTGCGGAACATGATGAAGTTAGCGACAGATGGGATTGGGGAAAATCCATGATAACGAAGAAAGTCCATTGTTTGTTCGTAACGTTTTTTATTATTTTTAAGTGTGCGATCAAGATGGGGAGTATCGTTTAAGGCCCCACAAGCGCCTAGCTGGGCAATAAGATTTGGTTCAAAAGGGAGTTTTATTTTATGTAAATTACCAATGAGATCTTCATGAGCAAAACCGTAGCCGACACGAATTCCCGCAAGGCCATACGCTTTTGAAAAAGTTCTAAGTGTGATGACGTTATCATAACGGTAATCCATAGAGTCGGGATAATCTTGTTGCCCTTTTGCAAATTCAAAATAAGCTTCATCTAAAATAACGAGGACATGTTCAGGCACAAATTTCATAAGGTAATCAAATTCATTTTTTGTAATGTAGGTACCTGTAGGATTGTTGGGATTGGCTATATAGATGATTTTTGTCTTTGCTGTAATTTTTTTTGCCATCGCTTCAACATCAAAACGATAATCAGGCGTGAGAGGAACCTTACAGAGATTGGCGCCAACTGATCGGGCCAAAATATAAAAACCAATAAATGTTTTTTCTGAAGTTAAAACTTCTTCCCCTGGCTGAATAAAAGCACGAACGATGTAGCTCATGATTCCTTCTGAACCATTTCCTAAAATAATATTTTCTCTTTTAAGCTCATAGATATTAGAGAGCGAACTTTTAAGTTCGTAGGCGTGCATGTCAGGATAGCGGTGGACATCCCAAAGACCTTGTGTCATTTCTTTGATCGCAAAAGGGGAAGGGCCTAAAGGATTTTCATTACTGGCTATTTTTGAAACTTTTGTAAGGCCTTTTTCTCTCACCACTTCAGCTATCGGCTTGCCTGCCTGATACGGAGTGAGGTTACGAACATATTCTGGCACAAGATTTTTACGTGTTTCGTAGGACATTTTTTTTTCCGAGTTATATTTTGAATTTAATTTAATGTTAGTCTAGAATGTCGCTATTGTCAGGTGGTTTATGAAACAAAGACTTATCGAAAAATACGATGTTCAAGCTCCTCGTTACACGAGTTACCCTCCCGTCCCTTATTGGGAGAAAGCTCCGACAAGTGAACTTTGGTTTGAGCATATTCGTCAAACATTTGCTCAAAAAGGGCGTAGGGTCGATCTTTATATTCATATCCCTTTTTGTCGTCAAATCTGTCATTATTGCGGTTGCAATCGAATCGAGAGCTCGGATCAAGGATTAATGCGTCAATATGTTGAGGCCCTCAAAAAAGAGTGGGATTTATATAAAAACGAATTGGGAAATTTTGAATTGGCCTCACTTCACTTAGGAGGAGGAACTCCCACTTGGTTGAGTGTTGATTTACTTTCTTCGCTATTAGGCCATCTTTTTGAGGGGAAAATTTCTGGCTCTGTTGAAGTCGATCCTCGTGTGACTACAAAAGATCATTTACAGCTTCTTTTTGAAAAAGGCATATCCCGTCTTTCCATGGGAATTCAAGATTTTCATCCTGATGTTCAAAAAAAAATAGGCCGTCTTCAAGAAGTGTCCGTTGTCGAAAAATTACTAAATGAAGCAAGGCAAATTGGTTTTGATGAAATTAATTTTGATTTAATTTTTGGCCTACCGTCGCAAACAAAAGAGACTCTCGCTTGGACTTTTAAGCAAGTAGAGCGTCTTAGGCCAGAAACGATTGCCTTTTATAGTTTTGCCTATGTTCCTCATTTTGCCCAAAATCAAAAAATGATCGAGATAACAGAAATTCCTCAGGGAAGCGTTAAGCGCGAGCTTTATGAATTTGGACGCGAGCAACTTTTTCAAAATGCTTATCATGAAATTGGAATGGATCATTTTGCTTTAGCGCATTCTTCTTTATCTCGTGCCCTCAAAGAAAAAAATCTTACGCGAAGTTTTATGGGATACACCGTTCGTAAGGCCCCCATACTACTCGCTCTTGGAACTTCGTCCATTGCCTCTTCGAGACTTAGTTTTATTCAAAATGAAAAAGATATTAATAAGTATATTCAAACTGTTCATTCTGGAAACTTACCCATAATTAAAGGCCATGTTCAAACAGAGAAAGACCTTGAGGTCGAAAGAATTATTCAAGAGATTATGTGTTTGGGGGAAAGTGACATAGGAAATGTTCACCCTGAGGCCTTAAATGATTTTATTCATGATGAGCTTATCGAAATTAAAGGCAATATTTTAACAGTCACTGAACTTGGGCGAGCTTTTTTAAGAAATATTGCTCATGTTTTTGACCACCGTTTTTCCTTACATTCGACAAAAGGGTTTAGCCGTACGGTATAGTTGATTTAAAAAGGCGAGTATGAGGCAAGCAAGTGTCATTTCAATAATCGAAATAAAGAAAGATTGGAAACTTCTTTGGGAGAAAGAAAACCTTTTCTTTTTTTTATTATTAGCACTTTTTGTTTTTCTCTATTTTATTTTTCTTTGGAAGATGCTTACTTATTTTAATTTCTTTATTTCAATTTTTGAACTTCACCTTGAAACGGCACTGACTTATTATTCGATAAAAAAGATAGTTTTAAGTAGCTATTATTTTCTTTTTTGGAACGTCTCTCATTTTTTTGTCTTTTTTATAGCGAGGCCTTTTATTTTAAGAAATAAATTTTTTGATTTTGAAGAGACCTTAAAAAAAACGTCTATTGGCTTATTTTTAGTTCTTTTTTTTATTTTGTTTTCACTAAATCCCTTCTTCCTACCTTTGAGTATGTTTAGTGTTTTTTTTATGACGTATTTTCTTTTTTCTACACCGAAGTTTTCATTTGATAAAATATCAGAAATAATCAGATGTGCTTTTATAGAGGGAGGGCAACTGTCGCTTCTTTTTTCACTTCCCATGATTAATATAATTTTCCTTCCACGACTTCTTAAAAGGGGGCCTTGATGAAAAAAATTCTTGTAAGGGCCCCTGATGATCAAGAAAGTGTGATTTTAAGTTTTTCTTTTATGCATGCCTTGAAAGAGGAATATCCTCAAGATCAAATTTATATCATTGCTTCTGAGCAGGCCTACGATCTTTATAGTCTTTTACCTTTTAAAGTGTTTCTTCATCTTTTTCCCTTGAACAAAAATAACTTACCTGGAATTCATCACTACGCTTATAATCTTAATGAAGTTTTTAATATTGATATTTATTTTGATTTAATCGATGACTTTAAATCGACATTCATGGGATTTGCCTTTCGTGCTAAAGAGCGAATGGGGCCAGATGAAGGCCTTAAAAAATATTTTTTGACGAAGCGATTTTCGCCTAAAGTTTATTCTTCTTGTGATTTGCGTTCCATGGATCTTTTGATGTCGTTTACGCAAAAAGACTTTAGTCAATACAAGATTTTTTGTTCAAAATTAGCTTATCTAAAAGGGATCATTCGTCCCTATTTGCTATTGCTTATTGATGATTATGTGCTCGATGAAGAAAAAAGAAAATTATTACTGTTATTTTTAAATTCCTTTGAAAGACAAAAGTTTATTTTTTGGAATCATGAAGATGATCATTATGAAAAGGCCCAAGTTCGAGCGAATTTTTATTCGACTCTCGTCTCAAATAATGCAAATAATAATGAATATGAATTCTTAAAAAGCACTAATTATGAGCACCTTTCGCAATTAATTTTGGCCAGTAAAGCTGT
>Ga0247844_1000647_pt1 | contig 71989 bp, 73 predicted proteins | sample LaCtaG_FD_192421 | JGI IMG/M metagenome (GOLD analysis project Ga0247844, IMG submission 192421) | Freshwater microbial communities from meromictic Lake La Cruz, Castile-La Mancha, Spain - LaCruzMarch201714.5m_1 | ecosystem: Environmental > Aquatic > Freshwater > Lake | place: Spain: Castile-La... | reverse complement strand
ATTTGAAGTGGAGCTCAAGGGTAAGAGCCCGAACCGCTAACAGCGGCTAAAATAAATTGGCTGCATTGAGCTTCTAATGAAAATTTATTTTACATTTGAAATGTGGTTTTCAAAAAAAAGTTTGTGCTTCAAAATCGCCAACTTTCTTTAGCTGCAAAACGTTATAAGCCATTTTAAGACAGACATGAAACGAACATTACTACTTACATTAATTTTAACTTTTTTTCTCTCATGTGGTCAGCAAAAAGACAAGACTGGAAATAGTGGCGAAACGTTAGTAAGTAAATTAGTTGACACTTCCGCTGCCATGGAGGTGAAGAAGCCAGTCGTTCATGACAACAATTGCCAATATGAAAATGAAGTATCAACTTTAGGTATTGGGGTAATTATTGCCCCGACACAGTTTGACATTTTCAATGACAGCATACTAACCAATAAATTTGCAAGTAGAGATATGTACTCCGAAGACGGAAATAAAACGGGTATATGTTCCAAGTTCTTTAATCCTGAATACGGTATAATGCACTTTGTATGTGTCGGAAAAACAGAAAACGCATATAAAGTATTAATAAACTATTCTGACATTAAATATTTCCCTAAGGAAAAAAAATATGAGTTTATGACTTGGGACAAATACATATTGCAGTCTTTTGGAATCAGACGACTTACAGCCGAGACAGGTGATATTTCTCAAAAATTACCATTAAGACATGAACCGAATGACAACGCAACCATTTTGACAATTCCTAAGGGACAAGAAATGTTTTGCCCAATGGAAATTAAGGGTGATTGGGTAAAAGTAAAATATGATTGTTTTTACAATGATGACAATAATCCGAACGAAGGAGAACCTTGTCACAACTTTATTGATAAATGCAAAAATCCGTTGACAGGTTGGTTAAGGTGGCGACAAGAAAACAAATTGTTAATTGACATATTTCTAATGCCATGATAAAAAAAACGGCTTATAACAGCACATTTGCAATAGGCCGGGGTTCCGTCTCCGCTTGACGGTTTTGTGGTAGTAGAAAGTTCAGTGCTCCGAACAAACTTTTGTGGTGAAAATCGCCACCTTCGCCAAGCCCGAAAACGTTATAAGCAACCTTAAATTAGAACTTGACAAGTTGAAAATTAAAATCTATATTTGATAATGCCTAAAATTGCTATTTATAAATTTCTGACTTTTTTTATTTTCGCCTAAGATGCGCTTGATGAGCCACCGCATTTGCATATTGTTAAAGAAAAAGGAAATCGACAACGTTCTGCAAAAATTTGGTTGGAGACTTTTAAAGTTGCTGAAAAAGGTACGCTAAACGAGAAGGAATTAAATCAAGCAATTAGTTTGATTAAAAAGAATCAAATAATACTGATTGACTCATTTAATAAGGTGAAAAATGGTCAAAAAATAACTACTATAAAATTAAAATAAATGACAACTACACTTAAAAATACCAAAATTTGTATCGAAAAATTAAATTTCGATAGCGTGGGAAAAATATCACTGAAACTTGAAGATGGTCGTGTAATTATTGTTCCATTAAAATATTTTCCAGACATACAAAAGTTGCCGGTTGAAAAAAGAAAAAAATACACAATTGTTGACGACCGAACCATTCTATTCTCTTATTCTGACTCAGTGTATCATTTGGAGGATTTTATGGGATTAGAAAGCAAATGGCGAGAACGATAAGAAAGGCAGCTTATAACAGCACCTACAAGAAATTGGCGGTTCAGTGGTTAAATGAAGCTTTGTGCTTCGTATCAAGTTCAGTGGTGGCAGACAGTTTTCGTCTCCGAAATCGCCAACTTCTTGTAGCTGCAAACCGTTATAGGCGATTTTCGTAGACGGAACAAAGCAAGGAAAAATTTGAAAGTATTTAACATTTAATGTTTCACTTTAGGGAAACTTTGTTATCTTTGCAAAGTGGACAACAATCAAAAACATAGAAAAATTACCTTTTACAAGAGCTACTTCCAAGACTTCTTTGTGAAACAATCGAAGAAAGTAAAAGCAAAAATTGTTTGGACTTTGGAATTGGTTGAAGACTTGAAAAGAGTTCCAGAAACTTATCTCAAGCATATTGAGAACACTGATTGACTTTATGAAATTCGTATACAGCAAGGCAGTGACATTTTTCGCATTTTTTGTTTTTTTGACCAGGGAAAATTGGTTGTTTTAGCTAACGGCTTCCAAAAGAAAACTCAGAAGACACCGAAAAAAGAAATTGAATTGGCACTTAAAATAAAAGCAGAATATGAAAACGAAAAATAAGAACTTGACAACTCTCGAAGAGTTTAAAGAAAAAAATTACGGAAAACGCGGGACAAAAAAACGTGACGAACTTGAAGCAGGTTATGAAATTTTCAAAATGGGAACTTTAATCCATGACACACGTTTAGAAATGGGAATGACACAAGAGCAACTTGCAGAAAAAGTTGGAACAACAAAATCTTACATTTCAAAAATTGAGAACAACATTAAAGAAGCTCGTATTTCGACACTTCAAAAAATTGTTGAACTCGGTTTTGGTGGACATTTAGAATTATCAATAAAAATCTAAGACAGATAGCAAGCGTGCAGGAAAACCGCTTATAACAGCATGCTAGCGATAGCCGCTGGCTCAGTGCTAATTTGGAAGTTCGTATTTCTTTTATAAATTTGTAATAGGTTTGCAGTTCAGTGCTTCGGTATCGCCACCTTCGCCAAGCCGCAAAACGTTATGTGCCATTTTAAGAAAGCAACCGCTCAACAAATTCATCGTTTGCATCAATTTGAAGATAATGACCGCACTTTTCGATTTTGCTGATGCGTATATTACTAAACGTACTTTCCAAAATTTTGCCCGAAACTTCCCAAGTCTGAAATTTATCATCCATTGCCCAAAGTAAATGAACAGGCAAATTGATACCTTTCAATTTTTCCATATTTTCAACTGTATAACGGTTATGTAAACGAGCAAGCATCTTTTGAAACTTGGCAACTGATTTACGCTTGTGAAATTTGCCATCAAAAAATATACGCTCAAATTCATTCTTTGAAAATGACTTATTTCTAACAAAAAAACGCTTCATACCTGCATATAACTTTTCAGCCTTGAATCTACCGAACAATGCCAGCCAATAAAACATACCTAATTTGGAAGCCTTCACCAATTTTGCAATGGTAGGCACAGGGTAAGTATTTGCATTTCCGACATTGCAAAGTGTTACTTTCTCAAAAAGTGTCGGTTTATCTGTAATCATAATCTGTGCAACTGCACCGCCCAAATCGTGAGCGACCAACCAAATCTTGTCAAAATTATGTTCTAACAACCATTGATTGAATAGTTTAGCATTGCCAAACAAGGAGTAGTATTCGGGTTCATTGATTTCAGTTTGTCCATAACCTGACAAATCAGGTGCTATACAATAAAAACCTTTTGATGAAACCTTTTGCAATGTTTCTCGCCAAATTTCGGCACAGGCAGGAATACCGTGTAGAAAAAGAGCCATAGGTTGCTCTTTTTTACCCATTTCAAGACACGAAATTGTGTTTTTGCCCACTTTATAATTAACTCTATTCATAAATTTGCTTTTTAAATTAAACTAAGTTACTTTTGTAAAGCAAAATTGAGTATTAATATTGACACATACAATAAGTTACTATGAAGGAAGTAGGTTTATCAAAAGAAACTTTTGTTGATAATCAGACAGTTGAAGTTCAAAAAAAAATAAAAAAAATTTTCGGACATCTTGACCCAAATAATCCACCAGAAATTTGTCCTATAAGAGACATTCTTTCACCAGTAACTGACAAATGGAGCATCTTAATTGTTATTTTCTTAGGTGGCTATCATACATTAAGATTTAACCACCTAAAAACAATGTTGTATGGTGTTTCCTCTAAAAGTTTGACAGAGAGACTAAAACACTTAGAAAAAGACGGATACATTCTAAGGACAATGTTTTCAGAAGTTCCAATTAGAGTAGAATATCAACTAACAGACTTTGGCTATGCTTACCTCAATAAACTAATTGACATTACAGAATGGATAAGTATGAGTATGCCTGAAATAGTAAAACAACGTTATAAATTTGACCAAACTATTGAAAACAAAAACGGCAAATAACAGCACCTACCCAAAAGGCGGTGTTTCGAATTCCAAAGACAGTTTTGTGGTTAATCAAACATTAGTTTTTCAAATCAAGTTTTGTGGTAAAAGTCCCGCCCTTCGGGTAGCTGCAAAACGTTGGCAGAAATGCGCCAAAAAGCTTAAAAGAAAGTTGGACTTATTTTATTATCTTTGTGAAAAGTAAAAGATTATGAGAATAGCATTAAAAAATACTACTATCGATAAATATTTTGGTTTTTTGACCAAACTAGATAATATTTCTAAGAAACGACTGATTGTAAAATTGACAGAGTCTATAGAGGTTAAAGAGAAGAAACATTTTGACTTGAAAAACCTCTATGGTGCATGGGAAGACACAAGAACCTCCGATGAAATAATTAATGATATTAGAAATTCAAGAGTGGAAAAAAAGTCAATTGATTTATAATGAAATATTTGCTTGACTCTAATATCTGTATTCATTTTTTAAGAGGAAAATATAACATAATTGAAAAATTGAATGAAGTTGGCATTGACAATTGTGCAATTTCTGAAATAACATTAGCAGAGTTAGTTTTTGGTGCAGAAAAAAGTGACAATCCTAAAAAGAATCATAAACTCATTGAAAAATTCATTGGACAACTTAGTATATTACCCATATTTGACGCAATTCAGACTTATGGAAAAGAAAAAGCACGACTACAAAGTGAAGGAAAAATGATTAGTGATTTTGACTTATTAATTGGTTGTACATCCATCGAAAATGACTTGATTATGGTTACTGAAAACATTAAAGAGTTTGACAGAATTAAAGGCATTAGAATTGAAAATTGGGTGAAACGTTAAGCGCACATCTGCTAACAGCGGCTAAAATATATTGGCTGCATTCTGCTTGTAATGAAAATTTATTTTACATTTGAAGTGTGGTTTTCAAAAGATAATTTGTGCTTCGAAATCGCCAACTTCTTGAAGCTGCAAACCGTTAGCATCAATTTATTGAAACATATTATGAAAGCGAATTATATTTTAACAGTCTTTATTTTATCAATTGTAATTTCTTCTTGCAAGGAGCAAGAGGATGTCAGGCCTTATGCCCCAATTGAGATGTATCCAGATGACACATTACTTAGCTCTGCTGTGCCCAATAGAAATGCCATGATCGTGATTGCTCATGACGATGATATGAGCTCTATGGTTGGTACAATATCACAATTGAATAAAAAAGGGTGGGAAATTATTGCTCTTAGCTTTCCTCAAACTGCGGAAAGAAATGAAGCGCATATAAAAGCTTGTGTGCCAATTTTGGATTCTGTGCGGTTTTTTAGTTTCTCTCATGGACAGTTTAGAAATGATCTGGATAGCAATGAAACATTGTACGCGGCAATCCCTAGAGAAAAATTTGATAAAGTTTTCAATAAATCAATAGTGCAAACTGAACTATTAAAACATATTCGTGAATTTAACCCTGACATTATCTTCACATTGGACAATGAAATTGGAGCTTATGGTCATCCTGAACATGTTTTAATTAGTTCAATGGTTTTGGATTTAGCAGTATCTGACTCAATAAAGCCTTCTTTTATTTATCAAAATGTTTACACTCCTCACATGGCAACAACTATCATGTCGCGACAATCCAAAAAAATGAAAGAATGGGGACTTGATGGTAATGGATGGGAAAATGCAAAAGCAATCTATAAAGTGAAAGGAATGCCTGAACCAACCGCGCAAATAAATATTCTAAGTGAAGCAGAAATAAAAATGGGATATTTGAAATCTTATAACGAAAGAGAAAGAAAAACAATTGGCTTTTATATTCCAGGTTTTGAAGACTACTCGGCTCAAGAATATTTTAGCATCTTTAATAGAGAATTCTTTAAGGTGATAAAAATAAACTGATGCTAACAGCACCTACCCAAAAGGCGGGGTTTCGAATTCCAAAGACAGTTTTGAGGTAGCCGAAAGTTCAGTTCTCCGCATCAACATTTGTGCTAAAAAGCCCGCCCATCGCAAATCTGCAAAACGTTAGCTGCAATGCCATTGACACCGAACCAGACAACAAACCATGATAGATGTTAACAAAAATAAATGATTGTGGAAGAAGTAAAAATCAAACAAATCAAACTTTTAAAATTTGGTCTACTGACAGCAGACGAAGAGGAAAAAGAGAATAATAAAGAGAGTCTTTCTGGATATTTTCTCTATCCAACGACAATAGAATTTATTGAGAATACTGACAAGTTGAAAGGTGTTGTTGGTTTAAAATTTGGCATTGAATATTTTATTGAAGGATATAATGATGACAAATTTGTCGAGGTAACTTTCACTTGTAAAATTTTACATCCGCTTTTGACAAACCCGAATACGGGCGACTATTCAACAGTAACCGTGGATAAAAAGAATAACTATTTAAACGAAAATAATTTTGACTACTTCTGTTTTGAATATGATTGGGAAATTCAAAAAGGTACTTGGACATTTCAGATACTGGAGAACGAAGTGATTAAACTTGAAAAAACGTTTGAAATATTATAAAATAAAATAACACTTTTGACAGATGAGAGGCACAGCAGCTAACAGCGCCTTTGCAAAAATGGCGGCATTTGGGTAAAGTGGAAATTATCAAATCACAAAACTGTTTGGAAATTTTGAGCATTTTTCGTTCTAATTCGCCACCTTCGCCAAGCCCGAAACCGTTATAGCTAATACCCAAAGAAAAATTTTCGACAGATTAGGTTTTAAAAGTCAGACTTTTTTTCGTAAATTAGCTTCGTGAAAAAGAAGACAAATACAGGTTTAGATTTTATCATTGACAAACTGACCAATAGCATTGAAAATGTTATTACAGGCGACAGTTTTGCGACAGAAATTTCTATTCTTAACGCGCGTGAATTGAAGACTGTTAGCAAAGTTAATGGTTGGCTTTTCAATTGGAAAGACGAATTTAAAGAACCTGCATGTGATGTGTATAAATTGACAATCTCAAATAATCCGAACATAATACAAGGATTAATAAGTTTGGAAGTTAAATCTGATCATGTGTACATGCATTTATTGGATAGCGCACCATTTAATAAAGGGAAGAATAAGGTTTATATGGGAGTGCCAGTAAATTTAGTTGCATTTGCTTGTAAACTTTCATTTCAAAGAGGCCATGAAGGTAATGTATCATTTATTTCAAAAACACAGCTTATCGACCACTATGAAAAGACTCTTGGAGCATTTCATTTTGGTGGACGAGTAATGATAATTGAAACTCAAGCAGCATTGAAGTTAATAAATAAATATTTTAAAAATTGAGGACATGAAAACAAGGAAAACAGAATTAGACGTTGACTTCATTGGTGGACAAGAACCTCTGACAAGAGCTGAAGAACAAGCACTAAGTGAATATTTTAAAAAACGTAAGTTGACGATAAATAAACGACTTTCCAAAATAGTAAAACGCGAATCGAATCGTAGTAAAGTGACAGCGTGATTTTGGGTACTAGCTATAACAGCATGCAAGCGATAGCCGCTGGTTCAGTGCGAATTTGGAAGTTCGTATTTCTTTTATAAATTTGTAATAGGTTTGCAGTTCAGTACTTCGGTATCGCGCCCATCGCTTGCATGCAAATCGTTATAGCCAATGTAACACAGACAAATGACACGAAAGAAAATTTCTCTATTATTGACAACTTTTTTGTTCTCGACAATTGCTTTGGCACAATCACCAGACACAGTTTTCATAAGACAAGACCATAATTTTGATGACACCTTAATCTATGCAATAGACACTATTGTTTTTGAAAGTGGTATGAGGAAACAAATATTAATCGGCACAACAATATTACCCGGGACACATAACCAAATGGGTGCAAGAGAGTACGGGCTATATCTAAATAAAGTAACAAAATCGGACTGTCAAGGAGACCCTTATGAAAAATGGATTCCAGACAAAATAAATTTTATTACAAACACTGACACCTCAATGACGGTTGACATAAATATTACGAACAATTGTTGCTATGAATTTTTGTGCGACATTTCTGTTGACAGCACTGGGACACTTAATCTTATATATTACGGATACGGAACATACTGCTCCTGCAATTGTTGTTTCGGCTTGACATTTCATTTTGCGAAAGAAAAAAGCCCCGACTATTCAGACATTAAAGCTGTAATGATAAATGAAAATCGCAAGACAATTAAGCAAGCTAAAAAATGACAGTAGATGAAGACAAGATGGAATGCACTGGCTATAACAGCACCTTGCCAAAAGCGGGGCGGTTGTGGTTAAAGAAACTTTTCGGCTCCGAATAAAAATTATTGGTAGCTTGACAGTTTAGTGCTTCGAAATCCGCTTCTTCGCCAAGCGCAAAAACGTTACAAGCAAGTGTAGGACTACCGACAACTCGACAATAAACCGACTGAAACGGAGGACGAAAATGCCAACGCTTCGCAAAATTAAAAGAGGTGTTTTACCAACGCTCAAGCCGACCCCAAACAGCACATTTAATTTTGCCCGACACACCCAAGCCCACCCACCGCCCGACAATGTGGACGACTGTAATCATTCTGGAAATTTATTTGCTCAATTCAAAATATTTATCGTAATATTGCAATATAAATATAAAGATAAGGATGTGCAAGAATGATTTAAATTTTAATGGAAAAAACTTTATACTTGTTTCAAAACAAACAGATTGTTTAGCTTCTTACAGTTGTGGAATTAATCAAGATAAACTGAAGGTGTGTTTATCTGAAATGATAAGTCATAATTCTCGCAAACTTGGTTGGGGTTGTTGCTAATTTAATTAAAGTAAAATGAAAATTATAAAAAAAACAATTCTTTTGACTTTATGCACCATTTGTATATTAGTTGTTTCTTCGTATAAACAAATGAAAAAAGTGGAATTATTTCCAAAGCTCTCAACTTATTGCGACAAGCTTTCAGAGGAGTTTATTCAAATACCCGAAGTAAGAAAAGCAGAACTAAAAGATATCGCTAATTTTATAGTGGAACAAAGAAAGGAACATAAACCAGCTAATTTGCTGTTTGTATGCACAAGTAACTCACGCAGAAGTCACATGGCACAGGTGTGGTCACAAATTGCTTCCTATTATTATAGCATTGATAGCGTATTTACATTTTCGGGAGGCACTGAACAAACTCGTGTAAACATTAATGCCATTGATGCTTTAAATAGAACAGGAATTGAAATTTACTCAAATAATCAGGGCGACAACCCATTAAGGTATGTTAGGGTTGGTAATAAAATCAATCCTTGGGTTATTTTTTCTAAAAAATATACTGATGCTACAAATCCAAAAAATAATTTTGCTGCTGTTATGGTATGCTCCGAAGCCGACAAAGCATGTCCTTTTGTGGAGGGTGCCGAATCAAGAATTGGCTTACCATATCAAGACCCAAAAGAATTTGACAATTCCCCATTAAAAGAAGCAAAGTATGACGAACGTTGCCGTCAAATTGCAAGAGAAATGTTTTATATAATGGACTTTTTTTCAAAAAAATAAGCCTTTTGCAATTGCTTATGAAAAGTTATGTAGCTGAAATATTAGGAACTTTTGCAATGGTGTTTTGTCTCACTGGAGCCTCAAAAGCACAATCAACCTTTGCAGGTGGACTTTTCCCTACTATAGACCACTCTGGTACAATCACAAAACATTTAGATTATAGCTTTTATTATTTCGGTGCATTTCCGTTGGTCAATTTCAACAAGCCCGACATTTCTAAAGACGCAAATTTTTTATTGTTCTATTCCGAGCAGGCTTTAACATTCAATGTAAACAAGCATTTATCTTTTACTGGAAGTTATGTTTACCAAAGAGAAAATGTAACTAAAGACAACTACTCAAACGAAAATCGTGTTCACATTCAAGCCACCTACAAACATTTGGCAAAGACAATAAATCTAAAGCACCGTTTGCGTTTTGACAACCGTTTTGTTCACAACATGACAACAGGAGAAACACCATACACACATCGTTTGCGTTATCTCATTGGACTTGACTTTCCAATAAAAAGCAAGAAAAATAATTTATACTTCACAGCATATGAAGAAGCATTTTTTAATACTTTCAAAAATGCAGGTGCAGTTTACGGAGAGAATTGGGCTTATGCTGCTATTGGCGTAAAACTCAACGACAAAAACAAAATAGAAACGGGACCACTTTACATTACTTGGAACACAGGCGGTAACAATTGGTTTCATCAATATTATTTGCAGTTGACTTGGGTTTCACACTTGGACTTTACAAAAGCAAAACCTACAAAGTAGCCAACGCATTTGGTGGCACATTTGTATTTTTTTCTAACGCACAGACCAATGCTAAAAAATACAAAAGAGCCACCAAGCCAACGCACAGGGACAGTGCAAACTTGACACGACAGACCGTTGACCGAAATAAGCCCAGCAGGTAACACGGGTTTGGCAAAAGTAGCGGTTCAGTGCTTCATATGACAGTTTTTCGTATAATTGTAGTTCGGTGCTTCGTATGAAGTTTTGTGCTAAAAAGCCCGCCACTACGCCAAGCCGCAAAACGTTATGTACAATAATAAAACTCCACTCGTTGAAAAACACTAACCAAATGAAAAACATTGTTCCCTTGACAATTTTATTTAGTTTTTTAGCTTGCAGAAATGAAGTTAAAAAAGCTTCTAATGATGAACAAATTCCAAAACTGATAGCTAATAAATCAGAAAATGCTATACTTTCAAACGATATTAAATTCATAAATGATTCAATACTAAAAGGAAAATTCAAATTAGAAATTTCAAAATATGAATTAGAAAACTCAAAAAAAAAATGTTTTCCATACACTTTAACTACTGAAGAATTTTATGAGTATTCAATAGAAGGGGATAGAACTTCAAAAAAAGAATTTAAACTCTTAGGCGATATTAATGCTGATGGAGTTGATGATTCAGTTTTTATCTTGCCAGGTTTAAGCTGGTGCGAAGAAGGACAATCTTATTATTTTACCGACAACATAATCCCAAGAATTCAAACAGAATCAAATTGTTGTCACATTGAAAGCATTTTTAGCATTGGAGATATTGAAGAAGATGGAGGAATTGAAATTGCGGAATATTATTCTTCTTGTGCAAGTTCATTTAAATCAATAAACATTTGGACATTAAAAAATAGTAAATGGAAATTAGTTGCAGATTTTACTTTTAAAATTAATGATGAATATAAAGCCTTTGATGATTTCAATAAACTTTATAAAAAAACATCTAAAGGGGAATTCAAATTTTTAGAGATTTCCGACATAAATGCAAAAGGAGAATTACTAAAAGAATGGAAAACAATAACAATGAAATAAATTACTGCACATAACATATAAAGATTAAACGCGTGGAACGAAGTGGAGCAGCGATTTAATCCTGTGTTGACAGAAGCTTCGGGAGCCTGCTACAACAATGGTTTTGCTTCGACAGGCTCAGCAAACAATAAAATTTGTATTATGTGGTTTTAAAAGCTTAAGCCTGTAGATTTATTTTTTTTGGCTTTCGTGTTTTTTCTTTTCAAGTAATCAATTACTTGTTTTGATGTTATTATTTTGATTAATCATCAAGTTTTTTAAATTTCAATATGTCTTTTTTTTATTTTATTAAAAAGCTACCAAGCCAACGCACAACGACACAACAATAGGCAGACAAAGAAGGGCGAACGCATAAAAGGGCTCCAAAAACTGAATAGTTTGTATATAAAATTAATTTATAAGCGTAATACGTATTGAGGTATAAAATTGTTGAGGTTTTGTATTGTGTAATTGTTATTCTCAGATGAAAATGTAAATGAGTGATTTTAAAAAATAAATTCAATAAATAATAATTGGTTCTAGTTTTATTTCTTACCTAAAACCTACAACTTAGAACTTAATAATTTACAAATCCTTCCTTTCAACTTTTTTTCCAAATAATACTCTCTTCAGTCTTGGATACAGTGCTTTCCAAAGCCCACCATCTATGTGTATGCGCCTATCACTAGTCCAAACAAGGGCTTTATTATTGGTTACTTGATGTAAAACACCAAAGCCTTTTTCTCTAAGTTTTACTGCTAACTATCCATCTTCATTTTTGCCTTTAGGATGGTCATAGCCATCTACAGCTATTCCTTGCATTCTTCTATAACCTGAATTAAAGCCATAAACATTTACCGCTTCATCTTTTTTATGCATTCTAATAAACCGCGAAAAATCAGCTACGTATTCATAAAAAAAATAAATAATTCTCCAAGTATTCCCAGTAGGAATAAATGCAAATCGACCATAAACAAGTGTTACCTTTTCATTCAAATCTAAAGGCTTGGTCATTTCCGCTACCCATTCCTTAGGATAAATAGTATCGGCATCTGCATTTAAAATATAATTACCTTCTGCAACTGCAAGACCTGCATTTCTAGCTGCAGTAATTCCTTGTTTTGTTTCAAGAATACATTTTACACCCATAGATTTTACAAGTGCTTCTGTATTGTCTTTTGAGTTGTTGTTAACTACAACTATTTCAACAGCTTTATCTGTTTCATTATGGCTTAAAGAATAGAGGGTTTGAATGATATTTTCTTCTTCATTTTATGCTGGGATTACAATACTCACATTGGGTACACCTGTTTTACGTAAACGCAAATAGGCTTCTTTTACTTTTTCTACAGCATTTTGCTGCTGATGAGCCGTCCAACATTCTTTTACATAAGAAGAAACAAAAATAGGGCGCATTGTTAAAAAATTATTTATTGTATTATCACTTTTCATTTTAATATCTGCAACATGCCCTTCGGCATCTGCAATTTTTTGCATTAGTGAAGCGTTCATTCTGTCACTATCGGGATGACTCTTTTTTACTTCTTGCTTTTCTTCGTCCCATTCGGAAGCTTTTAGCTTTACTCCAGTTGTGAGAAATTCAGTTTTTCTGTCCTTTATTATCCTGATGCATAAAGGACTTTGTCCAGTTGCATCTTCTTGATGTGTTCTGAGGATTAATTTAATAGAAGCCATTTGTAATTGCTTTTAAGAATGTTGTATTATATTTAAAATCTGAATCAAACGAATTAAACCAATACTTACATTGACTTTTACAATGATTGCAACGGGATACAATAAAACAACATTTAGTACAATAAAACAAGATTTGCTATGCCTTTTTATGCATTATTTTTCAACATCAAAAATAACAAACTGTCTCGTCCTAGTATAGGTTTATACAAAAAAGTGTAAACAAATCAGCAAACAGTCAGCGAAAGTTCAAGGTTACTACTTTATAAAAGAGTTACTTAAACAAATTGACAGGACGAAAAATTTAAAATCACAGCTTTGTAAATAATTCAATTAATAAAAGTGACAACTAACTTGAAACGCGATAACGGATTGCTATCAATCAGTTATATGAATTCAGGGCAGACGAACTTGGAACGAAAAGAAGCATAACAGCATAAATGCAACTATCCAAAAGGCAGGGTTTCGTCTCCGATTGACAGTTTTATGTTAGCCGAAAGTTTGAAGCTCCGCATCTATTCGCCAGCTAACGAATGGTAAAAATCTTCACCTTCATGAAGTTGCAAGCCTTTAGGGCACATGCTAATAAAACCAACCTGCAACTTTGCATATTTGGTTTTTACATAGCTTTGACACGAAATTGAACAAAAAAAAATATTATTTTTATTAACTGATATTTTTATATTTGAAACCTAACCTAAAAATGGGGAGGTTAAAGTGCAAATTGGCTAAAATGGTTTCCTGCAATGGAGCAAAGTTGTATTGCCAACTTGATTTTCCTTCTTGATAGTGTAGGCGTGCAGCATGAGCAGTAAAAAAAAGTATTAAAGGCTTGATCATAAGTTTCAAATGTGATTTTTTTTAGGTGTTTGTTGGTGATATAAAAGTAAATCCGATAACTAATAATTTGTGTTTTTGCAGTTTCGCTATAAGGTTAATAATGGGTTTAGCTTATGTGGTCGATTAAAAAACAAATCAGGTTCTCTTAAAGCCCATGAATAAAAAACGAAAAATAGGGTATTATAAAATAAAACATTATGTTTTTTCAAACTATAAATGAAGTAAAAGCTGAATTAGAGAAGATACAGGAAGATTCGGCTATACAAGGAATATTGTTTTTTGGATGTGACAAAAACAATACAGAAACAAGCGAACTGGAAGCAGCATTGGCAAGCAATCACAAGCCTTTATTGGGCGGCATTTTTCCTGAAATCATTGCCGGTGGTATTAGAAAAGATACCGGTTTTATTGTTGTGCCTTTATTTGAAGAGCTCGAAGTAGTTCATTTTCAGAGTCCTGAAAACCATTCACCTATTGAAACCCAAATAGAAAATTTCACCAAAAACAGAAATACCGAAATTGGAAGTGTTTTTTGTTTTTTAAATGCCCTTTGGTCGCATAAACAATCGTTTTTAAACGCTTTATACAATCAAGTCGGCCCATTTGTGCAATATGTTGGGGGCGGAGCAGGCTCACTAAGTTTTAAATCGTTTCCTTGCGTGTTCTGCAACCAAAAAGTGTTTGAACATGCTGCCGTAATCGGAGTGATAAAAAAACCAATTGCCATAGGCGTGGCGCATGGATGGCAACCTATTTCGGATGCTATTAAAGTTACTGAAGCGGTTGGCAATTCTATCGTTTCACTTAATTGGAAACCGGCTTTTGAAGTATACCAAGCATGGGTCGAGGAGCATTCAAAACTAAAAATTGGCTCAGATAATTTCTTTGATATCGCAAAATCCTATCCATTGGGTTTAGTAAGAATGGATGATGAAATGATTATTCGTGATCCTTATGCAGTTGAAAATGGCATGCTTCATATTGTTGATGAAGTGCCCGAAAACACCTATATCCGTATCATGAACGGGAATATGAATTCCTTATTAGATGGTGCCCGCAAAGCGATGGAACTGTCTTCACAAAAAACACAAAGTGAAAATACGCTTTTTTGTATTGATTGTATTTCAAGGGTTTTGTATATGCAAGATAATTTTGAAGAAGAATTGGCCATATTAAATCAAATTGATAGAATAAACGGAATTCTGAGTATTGGTGAAATAGCCAATGCTGGGCATGCTGCTCTTGAAATATATAATAAAACCGTAGTTGTTGCTCAATGGAAAAAGACAAATTAGATATTCAAATCTTATTAGAAATTGCGCTCAATCAAAAAATTTCAGAGGACATTGAAAGCAGTTTACCTTCCATACTTCAGTTGTATTTAAGGAAATTGAATTGTATAGCCGTTGCTGTTTTTCAAGAAGGAAATTGGCCTTATGTTTTGCCCCACGCACTTAGGAATAATGAGATTTGGATAAATAACTTACAAACTTTCTCCGATAAATTCTTGACAGATACCCAAGAACCAATTTATCAAGAAATTAATCAGTTAAATTTTTATGGATTTGCGCTCCACCAATTTGGTTGGCTGTGTTTGATAAGAAAGACTGATTTTTCTACTGAAATGTTTCTGGAACTGAATAAAGTAGTTCAGCAATTGGGCAGAGAATTATCTCAAGCAAAAGAAGAGCAACGCCTCAAACTGCTTCAGCAATTGTTTGATAAATCATTTGATGCCATTCAGATTTGTGATGAGTATGGAAGAATGTACTATATAAACGATGTGGCTTCAAAACGTTTGGGAATAGAGCAATCCAAAGTAAATGAATACAAGGTAAGTGATTTCGAAAAATTATTCCAAGCAAAACCAGAAGCTTGGGCAGAACATGTGGTGGATTTGCTTGAAAATGGCCAACAAATTTTGGATAGTGAAAACATCAACCAAGATACCGGTGCTATTATCCCTGTGGAGGTTACCGTTAGTTTAATTACAGTTAACCATAAAAACTTTGTTATTGCCATCTCAAGGGATATTTCTAAAAGAAAAAAAGTGGAAGAAAAACTATTAATTTCCTATCAGGAAAAAAACAATATACTCGAAAGTATTGGAGATGCCTTTTTTACACTTGATAAAAATTGGACAGTAACTTATTGGAATAAGCAAGCCGTGAAGCTATTGGGGTTACCTAAAGAAGAAATTGTAGGAAAGAACCTTTGGGATGTTTTTGCTGATACTATCGATTCAAATTTTTATCTCAAGTATCACCATGCTATGGAAACAGGAGAAATAGTTCGTTTTGAAGAGAAATATGTAACACAAGGCAAATGGTTCGAAGTGAATGTTTACCCATTAAAAACAGGGCTATCCATTTACTTTACCGATGTTACGCTTAGAAAAGAAGCCGATGAGCGTTTGATTAAAGCCAACGAGCGTTTTGAAAAAGTAACGGAAGCAACCAACGATGCTATTTGGGATTGGGATATTGAGAACAATACACTTTATTGGGGCGAAGGTTTTAAAACTTTGTTTGGATATGATGTACATAAAGTTACGCCACCGCTAAAATTCTGGACTGATCATATTCATCCGGAAGATCTTGAATGGGTATCCAAAAGCTTAGAGGACGTTATCAAAAACGGTGAACCTATATTAACAGTTGAGTATCGATATAAACGGGAAGACGGCTCTTATGCTTTTGTAATTAACAGAGGAATTGTTATTAGGGATGGAAATGGCAAAGCTACCAGAATGGTTGGAGCTATGACAGACATATCTGACAGGAAAAAGCATGAAGAACAATTATTAACTTTTAATCGAAAACTTGAGTCTCAAACGAAAGAACTACAAAGATCAAACGAAGAATTGGAGCAATTTGCTTTTATCACTTCGCATGATTTACAAGAACCCCTACGAATGATTTCAAGCTTTATGGATCAGCTAGACCGCAAATATGCAGATAAGTTGGATGATAAAGCAAAACAATACATTCACTTTGCCAAGGATGGTGCCAAACGAATGAAGCAAATTATATTAGATCTATTGTTTTATTCAAGAATAAACAGGCCTACTGAGCAAGAAGAATTGGTAAACTTAAATGAAATCGTTTCAGAGTTTTTATTACTAAGAAGAAAATTAGTAGCAGAAAAGAAAGCAAACGTTCATTGTGACCAATTGCCTATAATAGTTAGCTACAAAGCTCCAGTAACACAGCTATTTCATTGCTTGTTGGATAATGCTTTAAAATATTCTAGAGTGAATGTGCCACCCGTAGTTGCTATTAAAGTAGAAGATAAAGGAGCGTATTGGCAATTTGCTATAAAGGACAATGGAATTGGTATTGAGGACCGATTTTATGAAAAGGTATTCATCATTTTCCAGCGACTGCATAATAGAAAGGAGTATGATGGTACAGGTATTGGTTTATCAACTGCTAAACGAGCAGTCGAGTTTCTTGGTGGAAAGATTTGGCTAGATTCAATAGTTGGAGAGGGTTCAACATTCTACTTTACAATTTCAAAAACAACAAATTATTCATCATGACATATATTTTAAAAACTGCACATATCCTTTTGGTAGAAGACAATGAAGGAGATATTCTGCTCACACTTGATGCTTTTGAGGAAAGTAAATTTAAAACTCGCGTTAGTGTTGCAAGGAATGGACAAGAAGCCCTAGACTTTCTCAAAAAAAAAGGTGAATTTTCGGATGCCCAAAAGCCCGATTTGATTTTGTTAGATATCAACATACCTATATTTAGTGGACATGAGGTACTTGAAAAAATTAAAAAGGATGAAATTTTTAAAAAAATTCCAGTAATCATGCTCACCACATCTTCCAATCAAAAGGATATAGAGAAAGCATATAATAATTATTGTAACAGCTATATTCAAAAGCCTTTGGAAATGGAGGAGTTTATCCAGGCAGTACTTAAAATTGAGGAGTTTTGGCTTCAGTTAACAACACTCGCCAAATGAAAGATCAGAAAACTAATAGCACTTTATCAGTTCTCGTTTTCGAAGACAACGATGGAGATTTCGTATTAATTGAAGATTTCCTGATAGATGCTTTTAAAACGGTTCAAATCAAAAGATGTAATTATTACAGTGATTTTGAAAAAATTAAACAAATTGAACATGGAATTACCTTTGATTTAATCCTCTTAGATTTGCATTTGCCAGATTTATCAGGTTGGGAGCTAATTCAAAAAATTGTTTCTGAAAAGATTCTAGTCCCTATAATTATTTTAACAGGATATGCCGATATTAGTTTAGCCAAGGAAAGCCTTAAACAAGGTATTGAAGATTTTTTGATCAAAGATGAAATAACACCAAGTATTCTGCATAAAAGTATAGAGTTCGCATTTAGTAGAAAGCAGTATATTATACATATTGAAGAGCAAAATAAAAAACTCAGAAACATTGCTTGGACACAATCACATCTTGTTAGAGCTCCGCTAGCAAGAATTTTGGGCATAATTAATTTAATAGAAACTCAAAAAGAAGATTTAGAAGATTTGATGTTTTGGTTAAGCCAACTTAGTGTCTCGTCTAATGAAATGGATGAAATTATAAAAAAAATAATTGATGAAGCTCAAGTAGTTCAATTAAATAAAAGCAATGAATAAAACATCATAAATTATAGATGATAACCCATTAGATCATTTAATAAAAGAGAAAATATTGAATAGCGTTTACCTTACTTTGGCATTTGTTTATTATGAAAACAAAAAATAGCTTTTGAAAAATTGAATTACCACGTAGTGATACCTTGCTGATTGTATTATCCTTCTAAACTTAAACATGCCTGTATATTGCTTCTGTTTTGCCAATTGGACAAGGACAAGTTTGTATTTATTAGCAGACAAAAGAAAGGCTAAACATACAGCAGCTAAAATAAAATAGCTGCATTTTGATTCTGATGAAAATTTATTTTACATTTGGGGTGTGGTTTTAAAAAGTAAGTTTGTGCTTCAAAATCGCCACTTTCTTTTAGCCACAAATCGTTACGCACAAAGCAACAATAATTAATTAAATTAAAATGACAAAAAAAGCAAATTGTCTATTAGTTTCACTATTACTAATTTCATCGATTAGTTTAAAATCCCAGGATATGGGTGGAAATCCCACAGGATTAAATTGGCAAATATTACGCTCTCCGAGTGTTCAGGTTATCTACCCTTTGGGTATGGAGGTTTATTCCCAACGAATTGCAGGGCTTATAAATTACCTTGATTCTAATAACAGAAGATCTGTAGGTTCAAAAAGACGAAAGTTAAATTTAGTATTGCAGAATCAAACAACAAATCCTAATGGCTATGTTGCATTAGCTCCTTTTAGAAGCGAATTTTATGCTACACCGCCTGCTAGTAATAATTTATTGGGAAGTATGAACTGGTTAGATGCACTCACAATTCATGAATATAGACACGCACTTCAATACATGAATACATATAGAGGATTAACAAAATTTGGTTATTATCTAGGAGGAGAACGTTCGTGGTCTTTTTTGAATTTTATAAGTATTCCTGACTGGTATTTTGAAGGCGATGCAGTGATAATGGAAACTGCTCTTAGTGCTGCTGGTAGAGGAAGGTCGCCCTTTTTCACTATGGAGCAAAGGGCTTTGGCTTACGCAAACAAAAATTACACTTATTTGCAGAATAGAAATGGCTCTTACAAAAATATGATGCCAGACCAATACCGAATAGGTTATATGATGCTAACCAAAATAAGAAATGAAAAAGGCAATGATGTTACCGCTAAAATTCTTAAAGATGCAGCTTCGTATAGAGGTGTTCTGTACCCATTTTCACGGGCATTGAAAAAATCAACAGGATACACCACCAATATTTTGTATAAAAAAGCTTGGGAAGAAAAAAAATTAGATTTTAAAAAACAAATTAGTGAAGTAAAGTCGACAAGCACACCTGTAACTGAAAAAAATAAAAAAACATTTACAAGTTACAGGTTTCCCTGTGTTGTAGAAAATGGAGATATTATAGTACGAAAAAGAAGTTTTAAAGTTACCGATGAAATTGTAAAAATAAGCGAAGGCAAGGAAAAAAAACTAACCACAATTGGTTATAACAATGATGAAATTTTACAATATATTAAAGGCAAATTAACTTATACAGAGATTGCAGTTGATGCAAGAAGAGCTAATAAGGACTATAGTAATATTGTTATTTATGATATAAATACTTATAAAAAAATCTATTTAACTAATAAGGAAAGATATTTTTCGCCAAGTATTTCGCCAGATGGGAAATTCGTTGCTTCTATTCATATCACCCCAAACCAGCAAAATGAAATACATATTTTAAATATTTTAAGTAGAGCCGTAGTAAAAAAAATAAAAACACCTCTCAATTATTTTCTTTCAAGAACTGCTTGGAGCAATGATGGAACTTCAGTTATAACCATTGCCAAACATTACAGCAAGGTAGCATTAATCAAAATAAATATCGAAAATACAGAAATACAGGAACTGACTGATTGGGCAAGTCATACTATGGATGCACCAACTATTAAAGATGATAAAGTATTTTTTAATGCAGGATATACAGGCATTGATAATATTTTTTATACTGATTTAATGGGTTCAAAAAAGGTATTTCAAGTTACCTCTGTGCCTGTTGGTGCATTCGACCCTAGACCCACTCAAAACAACGAAATTCTTTTTACCGAGTTTACCGATATGGGTTATGTAATTTCAAAACAAAGTTTAAATAACCCAAGTGAAAACAAACTTATTAATATTATTAAACCTACCGAAATGGAAATATTTCAAACAACTGCAAACAACAGCGAGGGAGGAAATATATTGGATAATAAATTTACAACAAACTATTCTTCAAAATCCTACAATGGACTTTTTAGAGGATTAAAATTGCACAGTTGGAATATCGCCCCTTCCATTTCAAATCCAAGCTTGTCAGTACAAATGATAAATTTATTAAACGATGTAAGTTTAGATTTAGGCAGTAGTATTAATTATAACGAAGGAAATTCAATTTCTTATGATGGGAAACTAATAATTGCTCGGTATTTTCCGCAAATATCATTTACTGCCAAACAAGCAAATAGACAAACAGATTTTTATTCGAATGCAGATACACTTGCCAATCAAACTTTTTCAGAAACATCTGTTGGAGCCGAAATCGCTATCCCTTTGGCTTGGATAAAAGGTAATTTTAGTACCAGATTTGTTCCAAAAGCAGGAATTTTTTATAGTAAACTCAATAATATAAAAGCAGAAGGAAATACTATTGATAATAATAATTTCAGTAGCACTCATTTCGGATTTTTATTCAGTTATAAAAGAAGAAGAGCAATTCAAAACGTAGGTACCAGGTTAGGAGTTGAATTGGATGTGAACTTTTATACAGCTTTAAATTCAACAAGTGCCAATAAGTCGGATGCTTTGGCAAGGTTTTTTTTACCAGGTTTTGCCAAAAATCACAATTTTATCTTAACCACTTCTTATCAAAAAGAAAAACTAACTAATCTATATCAGTATGCAGATGTATTTGAATATTCAAGAGGATTTTCGTCACCAATCAATGATGAATTTAAACTCATTAAAGCTGAATATCAATTGCCAATATTGTATCCTGATTATGGAGTTTTTGGGATGACTTATTTTAAACGAATTAGAGCAAACTTTTTTTGTGACTATGGTGTTGGTGAAAATATAAAATTGACAAAATCTACGGTTTATAATTCGGCTGGACTAGAATTAATATTTGACAACACGATTTTAAATTTTATACCTTTAAGTATTGGGGTGCGAAAATCATTTTTATTTAACAGCAATCCTTTGTTGGCAGACACTGATTCAGGTTTTAGCTTTTTTATATATACTGATTTGTAAAATTAAAACTGAAAAATAAAATCAAATAAACAACAGTTTGGCAAAATGGCTGGTTCAGTAGTTAATTGAACATTCTTTCTCGCCTCAAAATTTGTGGTATATACACTGTTTAGTACTTATATATAGGCCACTTATTTAAGCTGCAAACATTTAAGCGTAACCTTATGACAACAGAAACAGACAATATAAAACTTATAGAACTGCTTGATAAAGCGGAACATTTGGCTGGACAATTTTCAGGTGGTTACTCTGGATAATTTTTCTCAGCAGAAGAGTTTCACTTAGCATTAGTTGACAGTATTACAAAACTAAAAAACGGAGACAAATCACAATTATACCAACTCAATATTTGGTTTTTGCCTACTTCTTGTTGGGACGACTTTATTGGACGTGATGGTAAAGATTTAGCAAATGAAATAAGTGAAACATTAGTTAAAATGACAGATGATGAAACTCGAAAATAACTGGCGACAAAAATCACTAGAAAGCCTTGAAAAGAAAATATGGCCAACGTTAAGTTCAGACGAAGGTTCTTATTTAATTGAGACTTGCAACGCATTACGCAAAAAGCAACTTCAATACTTTACGACCGAAGATTTGCGAATAATGATTGGACAAGAAATTGGACTTTACTTTTTAATACCATTAGCAATTGAAACTTTGACTGACAACTTATTTGCTGAAGGTGATATGTATGAAGGTGACTTATTGAAAAATGTTTTAGACTTGGATACAAAATTTTGGGACGATAATAAAAATTACTGGCAACAATTAAACGAAATAATCAAGGACAGACGACATGAAATAGCAAAAATGAAGTTTGACATTTTTAAATTTGACAACTGCAAACACAGACAATGAGAAGAAAGGCTGAACATACTAGCGCCTGCAAGAAATTGGTGGTTTCATGCTTTGCAGACCGACAATTTTCGGAGGTTAATCCTCTGTGCCACCTACGTCAATCCCCAAAATGTTAACTGTCATTTTAGAAAAACACTAACCGAATTAAAATATGAAATATTTCAGAATGACATATTCAACAGGTAAGGAAATAGGACGAGACTTTCCGCAACTTCATTGTTTGACAAAGTTTCACGCAAACCAACTAAGTGCATGGGAATTTCCAGCATTTATAACAAAACTTGAATTTGAGTTAAATAAGACGGCAAAGCTTACAGACGTATTATCTAATGCTGCCATTTCGGGTTATGGGCTTTTAATTAATGATAAAACGAAAGAAATATTTTCCAAGTTTAATTTGATGACACATAAATTCTACGATGCAAAAATAATAATACCCAAGACTGGAGAAGTTTTGGCTTTCAATTATTTTCATCCTTGTTACCCAAACTTATCAAGACTACTCGACTATGAACAGTCAGTATTCTATGAAACAAAGTGGAATTCTAGAGTAGACAATATACGAATTAATTCCTACGACCATTACACCGAATTAAAGTCTCAAGACAAAAAAGCTATGTTTGGAGTTAAGCTTGACGAAATATATGTTAATAAAATGTTCGACATATCACTTGACTTGTTTGTTTTTTTGCCATTTGCAAACACAACTTATGTTACAAAAAGACTGAAAGACGAACTTGAAAAAAATAATATAAAAGGACTGACTTTTGAAGATGCACCTGAAATTAAAATATAAAAAAACTACTGCTAACTGGACATTTGCTAAAAGCAGGATGGACGCTGTTGCAGAAACTTTTCGGTATTTAATAAAAATTAGTAATAGCTTGACTAATAGCGTTTCGAATTTCCCACCTTATTGTAGCAGCAAAACGTAAGCAATAATTGTTGCAGCCCCCAATAAAATCTATTAAAATCTATTAAAATCAAACAAAAATTAATTTAAAATGTTAAAATAGGAATTATATACAATAATGATAAATCAAATTGAAAAAATAAAAAGGACAATTGAACCCTTAAGACAAGAAATTATTAATCATAAAGTTTATTCAGCAATTAAAGACATAGACGACTTGAAAGTATTTATGCAATTTCATGTATATGCTGTATGGGACTTTATGTCTTTGCTAAAAACTTTACAAGGCAACTTAACTTGTACAACTGTTCCTTGGTTTCCCAAAGGAACAGCAGACACAAGATATCTTATTAACGAAATTGTTGTAGGTGAAGAATCGGACGAAGATCTAAATGGCATAAGGAAAAGTCATTTTGAAATATATTTAGACGCTATGAAACAATGCGGAGCAGATACTTCAAAAATTGAAGCGTTTACAGATGTATTAAAAAATACTGGCGACTTTAACTCCGCTTATTTGTCTTCAGAAACGCCAAAGGAAGCAAAAGATTTTGTAGACTTTACATTCAAAGTTATTGAAAGCGGGAAAGACTATCTGCAATCAGCTATTTTCACTTTTGGACGTGAAGACTTAATTCCAGATATGTTTATATCCATAATAAACAAAATTCACAAAAACTTTCCAGAAGATATTTCTATTTTTAAATACTATATAGAAAGGCATATTGAAGTTGATGGCAACCTCCATAGTCATCTTGCTTTACAAATGACAGCCAATCTTTGTAATGACAACGAACAATATTGGAAAGAGGCAGAAGAGTCAGTTGTAGATTCATTGAAACAAAGAATTGAATTATGGAACGGTATATACCGAATGTTGACAGTAAGAACAACACCCTCTATCCTCCCACTATCCATCGAATTAACAATGCAATCTGCGGAATTATAATGAATATAACAATCATTGGAGCCTCGGCTGGAATAGGATTAGAAGCAGTAAAAAGAGGATTAAATAGAAATCATACCATAACAACGCTCTCTAGAACTGAAATAGAAATAGAAGAGAAAAAATCTTTAAATGAGATACTTAGTGATGCAACTAATAAAGCTGACCTATTAAATTAAATTCAAAACGCAGATGCCCTAATTGTTACATTGGGGACAGGAAAGAATATGAAAGCTACTACCCTATTTTCTGATTTCGCAAAATTAATTGTGGAAATACATAGGAAGAATAAAATAGATATCCCAATTATTTTTGTCACCGGATTTGGAGCTGGTGAGAGTAAGAATTATGTTTCTTGGATTGTAAAGCTATTTTTAAAATACTTATTGAAGGATGTTTATGCTGATAAAACTAAAATGGAAGAAATCATCACAAATTCCGATCTGAAATGGACAGTTGTGAGGCCAGGTAGGCTATTAGACAAAGAATTGACAGAGAAATACCGTATTGAAAATAAATTATTCAAAGGAATAAACATAGGTGGAATTAATAGAGCTGATGTAGCAGACTTTTTAATAAAACAAGCAGAAAATCAAACTGAATTGAAAAAGTATATTGCAATATCTGAAAAATAGGATTAAATAAAGGTAAAACCTGAATGAACGCAAAACATATTCCGAAAATAGTATGTGTCTGTGCACTAAATGTTATAAGACATTAAACAATATGCTTCAAAAAAAATTTAAACTTAATATGAATTACTCTATTTCTAAGCTTGTTTTTCAGTTAAAATATTTGATTATTTTTATTATTTTAAATTCCAATTTATATTCAAATGCTCAGACTTTCCTTAATATTGAATCAGGAGTATTTTTTACAGGTATTAATGATATTCGCAACGGCAATAATGGAACGTTATTTTCTCTTAAAAATGACTTTCAAACTCCAGTAAGTCCATTTTTTAGGCTGCGCGTTGGTTATGTATCAAACGGTAAAAATCACTTTTCAATTTTATATGCTCCTTTAAAAATTGTAGAAACTGGAACAATTGCAAATGACATACTATTTGATGAAATTAACTTTAAAGCTAACATACCAATAGAAGCTGTTTACAAGTTTAATTCTTATCGCTTTACCTATAATCGAAGAATCATTTGTAAAGATAATTTTAAATTTGGTCTTGGTTTGTCTGCAAAAATTAGAGATGCAGGATTATCGTTGAAGAATAGAGCGCTTTTAAGGGAAAATTTCAGTATTGGTTTCGCTCCACTTATCAACCTAATAGCCAGTTGGGATATATCTCAAAAAATGGGTGTTGATTTTTTTGGAGAAGGCATAGCTGCAAGTAAAGGCAGAGCCATTGACCTATCCATATCTGGTAGATATTGTTTCACTAAAAACCTACAAGCAAATATTGGCTATAGACTGCTTGAAGGAGGAGCAAACGGAACAAGTCGATATAATTTTATTCAACTTCATTTTATCATTGCTAGTATAAACTATTCATTTAACAAAAACATTAAAGAGCCATAAGTAATAAATTATATTGTTTTAAATTTTATTTATAATAATATTACTTGAACGTTTTAAAAGCCCCTACCCAACATTCAGTTGTTGCGGTTTTACAATTGCTTAATACTTTTGGCATTTTGTAATGCAAACATATAACTCTTATTAATCTATTTGCTGTATAATTAGCATAGCCAAAAAACCATTTCAAATCCTAATAATTAAAGACGGAGATTACAAATGCGAAACAGCTAAAAATGATTAAACAGAAATTAGAGTATAACTGACGCATAATGCAATTTGTAATAGGCTAACTATTTATTAATCCTCCTTGTTGTGTAATTCGAATTTTAAACGCTTTGACTCTTGAATTTGATTAAGTGACTTTATCACGAATTGCAATTTTGTTATTTAAAATATTGAAACAAACTTAACTATAAAATAAGAAATAATATTTGTTGTTGATTTTAAAAAAAACACTAATTTTGGCTTTTGAAAGCCTTGTTTATGGATAAAAAATTAGATATTGTACTTATTGACGATGATAACATTTTCAATTTTATTAGTAATAGGGTAATAAAAAGCTCTGGCATAGCAAATAACATAACTACTTTTTCTAATGCTAAACAAGCTTTAGTTTTTTTCTCTGAATCAAAAAAGAATTGCTCTGATATAATCCTGCTTGATATAAGAATGCCAGAAATGGATGGTTTTGAATTTTTGGAAAAGTTTATTGGGCTTGAATGCTTAGGCACCAACGTATATATGTTAACCTCTTCAATGGATTATAAAGATAAAGAAAAAGCAAGTACTTTTTTTTCTGTCAAAGGCTTTTTAAGCAAACCACTTACCGAAGATAAAGTTCTTAAAATTTACAATTCAAAATAAAAAACATCAATTGAATTGTTTAATTTTAGTAAATGTGAACTTGGTTAATTATAATTAAAATATCTTGTTCATATAAACTTAGCTCATCTCTATAGTTTTAGTCCCATTTGGTATAGTTATTGTAAATTTAGTTCCCTGAAGTGGTATCGATTCTAATAATATTTTTCCATTAAGTTTATTAATGATTTCCGAACAAATAAAGAGCCCTAGTCCTGAACCCGATGTTGTGCTTGAAGCTCTGTGGAATATTTTAAAAACATTTTTTTGATGGTCATAAGGTATACCTTCTCCATTATCTTGTATGGTTATCAAACAATTTTCATGATCAATTATAGCTGAAAATTTTATAAAAGCATTGCCATCATTTTCTCTGCTATATTTTACAGCATTAGCTATTAAATTATTTATCAGCGTGATTATTCGGTTTTCATCAGAATAAAAAGGACAATCTGCTTGTATCGATGTTTCTAACTTAATTTTATAATTAACATAATATTGAACACTTTCAAAAGATTGATTCACAAAATGTAGTAAATTAATTTCAGTATAATCAATTTCAGTACGAGCATTTCGGTAATAGTTTAGAATTTCACGAATAGTATCATCTAACCTTAATATAGATTTGCGCATTAAGGTTAAATACTCCTTATTTTCACTCCCAAATTCACCACTTTCATAAATAATATCTAGCAACCCCATAAGCGCAAGTACTGGCGATCGCAGGTCATGTGTAATAGAATATGCCAAGCTATCAAGCTCTCCATTAAGTTTTTCAAGTTCCTTGTTTTTTATTATAAGCTCGTCACGGCCTTTTTTAAGCTCAGTAATATCAACACCATAAGCCATTAAATAATTCCTACCTTCATAATCTTCATAAGGAAATAACTCTCTAAGTATTACTTTTTCATTGTCGTTAAACTCATTGTATACATCTTGATATCGGACTGCATTTTTTTCAGTAATTGCTTTTTGAAGTAATGCCTGTCTTTCATCTGCAAGTTGCAAATCTAAATTCCTAAACTCATAATAATCTTTAAGTGTTTTATTAATTAACCACTTTTGTGTTTTTTCATCTTTAACCGAATTCTTATTTAAAAATTTATATCTAAGTTCATTATCAAATACACCGATATCTACAGGTATGTTATCAAATAAATTTTCATAAAACTTTTTTTGCTTTTCAATTTCAGAATTAAGGGTAACCTTGTCGTCATATTCAATTCGTAAAGAACTTATAACCTGAAGCAAGTCTAAGACTGAGTCGTGCAATGCAAAATCGGATATATATAAATTGGTTTTTATAAAATCATCATCACTTGTTATCCAAGGAGATCCACAGAACAAAAGTCTATTATTATGGCTATCAAAAACAAATTGACCTTTTAAATTAATTGGATATGAAAGATTCCTAATTTGTAAAATAAAAACCTGGTCTTTAAATTTCAATATAGAGTCAAACTTATATTCAATGCCCAATTTAGGCCTTATAAAAGCAAAAGTATCTTCAAAAGAAATGGCATCAGGAATAATCTTACGTAGACTTTTACCTGCAAACGTAATTGATAAATCTTGCTCAATAATTATAAAAAATGGAAAAAGTTCCTCAAGTAATTGAGCGTTAAAAATCATTTGATCCATATATTTAATGGACTATAATCTCGAACAAATCATAAGTTATTTCTGTTTCACTATGATTTAAATGATTTACAGCGCAATGGGCATCAAAAAATTCAGAAAGCCCATCGATTAAACCAAACATAAAATCTGTTAAACCAATTCTAGATGAATAATAGTGCAAATGAATTGTATTTTCGTTAATAACGTCAACCTTAAATTCAGGTGGTTGGGCATTGGGATAAATCAACATCACTCTACTGTGAAAATTTGGCAAATTTTTTAAAAACTGAATGATATTATCTCCACCAGATTTCATGAGTGTTCCATATTTTTCTTTGCCAATATTTAAGACCCAATATTTACCAAAAGCTTTAAGTACGTGCTCTAAGCTAATATCTAGAACTTCAGCAGCAGTTGTAGCTAATGAAAAAGTAACACTGTCATCATACAAATGAGAAGCCAAAAAAGTCTCATCTTCATAACCAGCCTTTGCCTTTATTTTTTCCCAAATAGCGACACCATAATTTTCAATTATCAAGCCTTGAATTCCTTGATTTACTAATCCGTACATATATTTTTTTGATTAAGTCAAAAGCAACTTTATAAATTTTGTTTATATGGCTTTGTGGACGCAATATATATTATAGATTGTTTCCAAGCAAATAAATACTCAAAATCTTTATTAAGTCTCCTAAAATTTTCTAACCATGGAAAAATTCCTTCTATATACCAATGTTTTAAACTTATTTTTTTAGCTATATTATTTTGCATCCTGCTGTTTAAACTAAGATTTATGGATTGAATTTAATCCCCATGATATATAGATTGTTAGCTTGTTCCTATTATTAAAGTTTTAAATAATAATGAGTATAAAATATAAATCATTAGTATAATCAAAACTTTATTTTGCGAGTTTTGAAACAGTTTATTGAATAGATTTTTTTACATGAGCTTTACATTCAAATTTTAATCGATAGTTTAAAACATTGTAAACTAAAAAAACGGATTAGATATTTTTGAGTGGTTAATTATGAAAAATCAATTGTGTTTAGTTATAGGTATAGAAGGAAATAAAATGCAATAAATTTTTAAGGAATTTTAAATCAAATACTTCAAGAGAATTGAAAGAAGCAATAAAAAGTACTTACAAATAAGTTGAAAAGTGTGGATGGTTTGCATGATAGAACTAGTAGGAAACTTTAATAACCAAACCGAAAATTGGTAGCTATTACAATAGTATAATAAACAGTTAATACGACTTGTAAACGTACTGAATACTATTGGCTTTTATAAAGCGAAAAAAATATAACACCTATTAATTCATTTACTTTATGATTAACAAAGTAAAAAAAAGATGCAGTCTCAAATGCCTCAAGATACTCGTCAGTTCAAGCGAAGTCCTACAGCTATTGGACGAGAACTTAATATGCACGTTTTAAAACATTGCCACTTCGCTCTATGAGACAAAATGTAAAGAGGTTGTCTTTTTGAAACAACCTCTTTTTAATAAATGGTTATGATTGTACATGCGAATTAGCTAGATTATTTAAATAATTGATTCAGAGGAAAACAAAATATAGTTTTTGAAACCAATTGACTTAAATGTTGAAAGTAGATAATTAAATATTAAATGAAAACCATTCCATTTTTTTAACAAATCTCAAATTTGTACCGACTATTAAATTAATTATTTAGTCTTCCTTATTGTAAATAAATTTTATAATAAATATAACTCAAATGCAATCTAAAATTTAGTGAGTAAAAAGAGTATAAATTAGCTTTTTTACTACTCGTAATTAATTTAAAAATAGTTAATTTGCATTTTTAAAATTACACATATGAAATTTTTTATTGACACTGCCAACCTTGAGCAAATTAAAGAAGCCAATGATTTAGGTATATTAGACGGAGTAACTACTAACCCTTCGTTAATGGCAAAAGAAGGAATTAAAGGCGATGAGGCTGTTATGCAACATTACAAAGACATTTGTGAGTTGGTAGATGGCGATGTAAGTGCTGAAGTAATTGCTACCGACTTTGATGGAATGGTAAAAGAAGGCGAAGCATTGGCTGCATTACATAAAAATATTGTGGTAAAAGTACCCATGATTAAAGATGGAATTAAAGCCATTAAGTACTTTAGCAGTAAAGGCATTAGAACAAATTGCACGTTAGTGTTTAGTGCTGGCCAAGCTATTTTGGCTGCCAAAGCAGGTGCAAGTTACATTTCGCCTTTTGTTGGCAGATTGGATGATATAGGATTTGATGGTATGGAGTTAATAGCTCAAATTTCACACATATTTTCTGTTCAAGGATACGAAACAGAAATTTTAGCTGCTTCTATACGTAATCCTATTCACATTATTAAGTCGGCCGAGGCTGGTGCAGATATTATTACCAGCCCTTTAGCTAGTATTTTAGCGTTACTAAAACATCCATTAACCGATAGTGGATTGGCACAATTTTTAGCCGATCACAAAAAACTAAATGCTTAATTTAAATTTTGTAATTTAAATTTTACAATAGGAACTTTTTAATTTATAAAGATAAACTTTAAATTTTTAAAATATTATGGTAAGAAAACCTTTTAATTTACAAAAATGGATAGACGAAAATAGGCATTTGTTAAAGCCACCCGTTGCTAATAAAAACTTATATCCTGAAGGAAGTGATTTTATTATAATGATTGTTGGTGGGCCAAATGCCCGTAAAGATTATCATTACAATGAATCGGAAGAATGGTTTTACCAATTGGAAGGAAATATTACTGTAAAAATTCAGGAAGAAGGGAAAGCAGTTGATATAAATTTAGAACCTGGAGATATGTTTTTATGCCCACCAAATACACCACATTCGCCCATCCGTTCAGAAGGTTCAATAGGGTTAGTAATTGAACGTGTGCGCAAAGGCAAAGGTTTAATTGATGGATTGATGTGGTTTTGTGATAAATGCAATAATAAACTGCATGAATATCGTTTTGAATTAAGTGATATTGAGAATGATTTTTTACCTCGATTTAGAGAATATTATGCAAATGAAGAATTCAGAACTTGCAAAAGCTGTGGCCATGTAATGGAAACCGATCCTCGTTTTGTATAATGCCTGTAGAAGAATTAGATAAAATATATTTAAGCATTGGTGAACTTGCAAAAAAATTCAATGTAACTGTTTCATTAATTAGATTTTGGGAAAAAGAATTTAAACAATTTAAACCCGAAAAAACAATAAAAGGAACTAGAAAATACAGTAAAAAAAACATTGAAATCTTTTCGATTTTATATAGGTTAATAAAAATAGAAGGGCATACCATAGAAGGAGCGAAAGAAAAAATTAATAGTAAACCAATTATACATAATAACCTGGAAGCAATTGAAAAACTATCAGATTTGAAATCTTTTTTAACCAAACTGAGGGATTCTATTTGATTTAAATGTTAACTGGTTGGCGGGTTTTCAAGTTGATTGATTAGAAGATTGAAAATAAACAGCACACATGAAACAAATCGTAATATTTAACTCGTAATCCAACATTCACAATTCCAAAATCACAATTCAAAAATCATAAATCAAAAATCATAAATCAAAAATCATAAATTAATTGATGTTTAATACCATAGAAGAAGCAATAGAAGATATAAAAAACGGTAAAATTATAATAGTAGTTGATGATGAAGACCGTGAGAATGAAGGAGATTTTTTAACAGCAGCCAGAAATGTTACGCCTGAAGTAATAAATTTTATGGCTCGTGAAGGTAGAGGTTTAATATGTGCACCATTAACTGATAGTAGATGCGCTGAATTAAAATTAGAGTTAATGGTAAACCACAACACTACTTTACACGAAACTCCTTTTACTGTTTCAGTTGATTTACTAGGAAAAGGATGCACCACAGGAATATCAGCTCAGGATAGAGCAAAAACTGTACAATCATTAATTGACCCAAAAACAAAGCCTGAAGAATTAGGAAAACCAGGACATATATTTCCTTTAAAAGCACAACCAGAAGGTGTTTTACGTAGAGCCGGACACACAGAAGCTGCTATTGATTTTGCTCGTTTAGCAGGTTTTGAGCCCGCAGGATGTATTGTTGAAATATTGAGTGAAGATGGAACCATGGCTCGCTTGCCTGAGTTGACACAAATTGCCAAAAAGTTTGATATGAAATTGGTAACCATTAAGGACTTAATTTCATATAGACTAAAAAACGAAAGCTTAATTTCTAGAATTATATCAGTTGATATGCCTACTGATTATGGAGATTTTGTTTTAACAGCTTTTAAACAAATAGACACTGGTCAGGAACATTTAGTATTACAAAAAGGGACTTGGGAAGCAAATGAACCAGTGTTGGTTAGGGTTCATTCGAGTTGCGTTACAGGCGATATTTTCCATAGCTTACGTTGCGATTGTGGTGAACAATTATCGAAAGCAATGGAAATGATTGAAAAAGAAGGAAAAGGAGTAATTTTATATATTAATCAAGAAGGACGAGGAATAGGATTAATAAATAAACTAAAGGCTTATAAACTACAAGAACAAGGACTCGATACTGTAGAAGCCAATATAAAATTAGGTTTTAAAATGGATGAAAGAGATTATGGAGTTGGTGCACAAATAATAAGAGAAATGGGGATTACAAAAATGAGGTTAATGACAAATAATCCTACTAAAAGAGCAGGTTTAATTGGATATGGCCTCGAAATTGTAGAAAATGTTTCAATTGTAGTAGAATCAAATCCACATAATAAGAGATATTTTGATACAAAACGTGATAAAATGGGTCATGAGTTTAAGTAGTTGTTAGTTGACAGTTATTAGTTGATTGTTTGGGGTGGTTGCTAAAAACATAGAACTAACAAGCCATGAATAGCCAATGTCTTTAACAGCCGGATTAAATAAAAAATCATAAAAGAAAATTCATAATTCATAATTAAACTATATTTACAAACAGAAAAGAAAAAAAATGAAGTTTTTACAAAATTTTGGTGAATATATTTTGTTTCTAAAAGCAGTATTTACCAAACCTGAAAAATTAAAAATTTTTAGGCAACAAATAATAACAGAAAGTTACAATATTGGAAATAGTTCTTATGGAATTATAGCTTTAATAAGTACTTTTATTGGCGCAGTTTCAACTATTCAAATTGGTTATCAATTTGAAGGAAGTTTACTACCCGATTATTTAATAGGAAGGATTGTAAGAGATAGTAACATATTAGAATTTGCACCAACAATTACAGCACTTGTTTTAGGAGGTAAGGTAGGCAGTAGCATAGCTTCTGAAATTGGAACAATGAAAGTTACCGAACAAATAGATGCTTTGGAAATAATGGGTATAAATGCAGCATCTCATACTTCGTTTGCCAAAATAATTGGTGGTGTTATTACTATTCCAATGTTGGTTTTATATGCCATGATTTTAAGTTTAGTAGGTGGTGCTGTTTCTGGCTGGTTATCGGGAATAATAAGTGTTGAAGGTTTTGTTAAAGGATTGAGAACTGGTTTTGTTGGCTATAACGTAGTTTTTGCAATGACAAAAGCATACACTTTTTCTTTTATAATAACTTCTATTTCTGCTTTTCAAGGTTTTAGAACAGTTGGAGGTGCATTAGAAGTTGGCGAAAGTAGCACCAACGCTGTTGTTTACAGTTGCATAGGTATTATTTTCTTCGATTTTATTCTTTCACAACTAATGCTTTTTTAATGATAATAGTAGAAAATGTAAATAAAACTTTTGGTAACAAACATGTGCTAAAAGACTTTTCGGCAAAGTTTTACAAAGGCAAGTGTAACTTTATAATAGGTGCTAGCGGTGGAGGAAAATCTGTATTAATGAAATGTATGGTTGGGTTAATAACTCCTGAAACTGGCAGCATAACTTTTGATGATAGAGATTTTTTAAAACTAAATTACAAAGAAAAAATTAATGTTAGAAAAGACATAGGTATGCTATTTCAAAATACTGCATTGTTCGATTCATTGAGTGTAGAAGAAAATGTAGCATTTCCCTTAAGAATGTTTACTACATTTACTGAAGAAGAAATTTCTGATAGAGTAAATTTTTGTTTAAGTAGAGTAAATTTGATAAACTTAAATAAATTTGCTCCTTCAAATATTTCGGGTGGACAAAAAAAACGTGTAGGTATTGCGCGGGCAATTGCCTTAAATCCCAAATATTTATTTTGCGATGAGCCTAACTCAGGATTAGACCCACTAACAAGCAGACTAATTGATGAATTAATAAAAGATATAACAATAGAGTACCAAATTACAACTATTATAAATACACACGACATGAAGAGTTTATTTGTAATGGGAGATAATATAGTATTTATACACCAAGGAAATAAATGGTGGGAAGGTGAAAAAGAAGGAATAAGATCGAGTGCAAATAACGAATTATTGGCATTTATGGAAGCCAGTGAATTTTAATATTGTATAAAAATTAAAAGTTTATAATAACGAACAAAACTAATTAATAATAAATGATATGGAGTTTAAATTATCAATAGCATTTGGAATATTATTTTTTTTAACAGCAATAGTGCTTTTATTTACATTATATAAAGCAAAATTGAATATTAAAAAATTAGAATATTTGCAAAAAGAAGTAGAAGCAAATAACAAAGAACTTTCAATTTTTAATAAACAAAAAGATTATATTTTAGCAACAGTTGCTCACGATTTAAGAGGACCTATTGGTAATATAAAAACAATTACAGGATTTATAACACAAGATGAAAAATTGAATGAAGAAAGTAAAACTTTAGTTCAACTAATCAACCAAAGTGCCGATTTTTCATTGTCTATTATTAACGATTTGGCAGATGCTATTAATGTAGATAGGAAAACAGAGATATTAAATCAAGATAAAATAATTTTGTCGCAAATAATTGAATTAAATATTCAAATGCTTCAAGAATCACTAACAAAAAAAAGAATTAAAATAAATACAAATTTTTTTCCGAGCTTAGAAATAATTGGTGATAAAAATTTAATTATTCGTTTATTTTTAAATTTAATATCAAATGCCATAAAATTCAGTAATGTAGATAGTGAAATTGAAATTGAAACATCGTTACATGATGAAAATGAAGTAATGATAAAAATATTAGATCACGGAATAGGGATAGAAGCTAGCCAAACCACAAACATTTTCGAAGCTTTCACTTCCAGTTCAAGGCGAGGAACTTCTGGCGAAAAATCAATAGGTTTGGGTTTATCAATTTGCAAAAAAGTAGTTGAATTACATAAAGGAAAAATTTGGGTTGATAGCAAACAAGGTGTTGGTTCTGTATTTTTTGTAGTTTTACCTATAAATTATTTAAATAAAATCCTTAAAAGTATTCCTTTCGATTTATAAATCGTTTATTTATTGAAATAACAAAAAAGCCCAACTGAAATTCAATTGGGCTTTTTTGATACAAAGATATTGATTGCAATTTAACAGACTTTGCGTGCAACGTCTCTTCAGTCTTGTTATCTATCAACTGACAACCATCAACTATTACGCTTCTTTCATAAAGTCGTACTCATATCTTTCGGGTGATACAAATGTTTCTTTGATAGTTCGTTGACTAACCCAACGCATTAAATTAATCATAGCTCCTGCTTTATCGTTGGTTCCACTTGCACGTGCACCTCCAAATGGCTGCTGACCAACTACTGCGCCTGTTGGTTTGTCGTTAATATAAAAATTACCTGCTGCATTTCTTAGTTTTACCGTAGCTAATTCTATTGCATATCTGTCTTGCGATAAAACAGCTCCTGTTAATGCGTAAATACTTGTACTATCAACTAGTTCCAAAGTTTCTTCATACTTCTCTGCATCGTAAACATATATAGTTAAAACAGGCCCAAACAACTCTTCACACATGGTGGTATATTTTGGATTGCTAGTCACTATAACTGTTGGGTCAATAAACCAACCTTTGCTTTTATTGTAAGTACCTCCGGCAATGATTTCGCAACTTGAATCTGCTTTGGCTTCATCAATGTATTTTGCTAATTTATCAAACGATTTTTCATCGATAACAGCATTTACAAAATTTCTAAAATCTTCAACAGGGCCAACATTAAAACTAGCAATGTCTTTTACCATTTTCTCTTTTACTTCAGTCCACATATTACTAGGAATATATGCACGGCTAGCTGCCGAACATTTTTGTCCTTGGTATTCGAATGATCCACGAACTAATGCAGTTACTACTGCATTAACATTAGCCGATTTATGAGCCACAATAAAATCTTTTCCACCGGTCTCCCCTACTATTCTTGGATAAGTTTTGTATTTATGAATATTGTTTCCAATGGTATTCCAAATGCTTTGAAAAACACCTGTGCTTCCAGTAAAATGAATGCCAGCAAAATCAGGATGATTAAAAACTACATACGCAGCAACTGGACCACTTGGATAAATTAAATTGATTACACCATCAGGCACACCAGCTAATTTAAAAACTTCCATTAATACATTGGCCGAATACACTTGTGTATTTGCCGGTTTCCAAACAATTACATTACCCATCATGGCAGCGCTAGTTGGCAAATTACCTGCAATGGCTGTAAAGTTAAATGGAGTTAAAGCATAAATAAAACCTTCTAACGGACGGTATTCAATTCTGTTCCACATTCCTTTTCCCGATTGTGGTTGTTCGCTGTAAATTTGACTCATAAAATTTACGTTAAAACGCAAAAAATCAATAAACTCACAAGCAGCATCTATTTCGGCTTGGTAAGCATTTTTACTCTGCGCCAACATGGTGGCAGCATTTAATTTAGCTCGATAAGGACCAGCAATTAAATCTGCTGCTTTTAAAAATATAGCCGCACGTTGTTCCCAAGTTAATGCTTCCCACTTTGGTTTAGCTGCTAAAGCTGCGTTTATTGCATCGGTAACATGGCTTGCATCGCTCACATGAAACTTACCTAACAAATGTTGGTGGTCGTGTGGTGGACGCATATCCATTGTTTTTTCACTACGAATTTCTTGACCACCAATATACATTGGCACATCAATAACCTTTGAGCGTGCTTCAGCTAAAGCATCTTTTAAATCTTTGCGTTCTTTGCTTCCTGGAGCATAATTTAATACAGGTTCGTTTACTGGGGTTGGAACTTTAAAAAATCCGTTCATTTTATAAATTTTGAATGTTGAGTTTTGAATTTTAAATTATTTTTAATTTAAAAACTGGGCAAAAATAATCGTTATTTTGAATTATTAGTATGAAAGTATTTATCAAAAAAGTAATTATTTAAATTTTAAATTTAAACCTAAAAGTATATTTGGATAAACTAACTTATTGGCTAATTTAGGTTCATCGAAATAAATTAATGGGCTAATTCCAAGAGTTTTGTATCTTATTCCAACACCATAATATAAATCTAACTTAAAATTTTCATTGATAAAACATTCAATGCCTTTTTTAAAATTTAAACTAAACACGAAATTACTATAGCCATTTGTAACATCAAATCTAATATTTTCATTTCTTTTTATCATTAAATTAATGCCCATAAAAATCCTGTTCTTATTTTTAACATTATTATCATAAAATCTCATTTCAGACTTTAAAGCAATGCCAAAATAGTTTTTTCGTGGAATTAAGTAATTTTCCAATCTGTCATCAGTAAGATAGTATTGTCCTTCTAATAAAAATGATTTGTTGGGTTTAAATTCTTTTTCAAAACCAATTCTTAAATGCCCAACTAAAGCTTCTATAGGATAAACCACCAAATAATTATTTTTATTTTCATTATTTGTTTGAGCCTAAATAACTGAATTGAACATTATAATTACAATACATAAAAACACTTTTATTTTCATATTATTTTTATTTTAATGCAAAGATTTAAAAATGTGATCAATTAAACTTTTAACAATTGATTTGTTAAGTTAATCGCAATATACATTTCAATATTTTAATTTCTTTCGATTAATTCTTTTAATAAATAAAAGCAAAATAAAATTTGATGGAGAGTTTTTAAAAAAGGTATGTAAGTTGATAAGTTGCGACCATTAAAAGTTATGTAGATTTTTAGATTATTCGTTCGGTTGGTCATGAGACACATCCGAGGGCAGATATGTGGAAACGTTTAATTAAACGTCTCTGTTAGTTTGTTGCAATTCTTTCGGTTGGTCAGGAGACGCATCCGAGGGCAAAAGTGTAGAGACGTTTAATTAAACGTCTATGATAGTAGAGACGTTTAATTAAACGTCTCTGTTAGCAAAGACGATGCAATGCAACGTCACTACAAATATATCTATTAAAATAAATTTCGTTTTCGAATTTCGTTATTCGAATTTCGAATTTAAATTAATTACAGTTCGCCAATTCATCTTTTACAAACGACATTAGTTGTTTGATGTATGGTGCTGTAAAATTAAATTCAATGCCAGCAGTTTTATAAATGTCGCCAATGGTTTTGGTGTAACCTAAACTTAAAGCTGCTTTGTATTGTGCCAATGCAGTTGGTTTATCGGTTATGTAATTTTTCCAAACTGCCAAAGCTCCTAGTTGCGCCATTCCGTATTCAATATAATAAAAGGGCACTTCATACAAATGCAATTGTTTTTGCCAAGAATAAGCTTGTATGTCTTCGTAACCATCCCAATTTACCATACCAGTGCCAAATTCTTTGCTTAATTGCACCCAATAAGTTTTACGTTCATCTGCAGTATGTTTTGGGTTGGTATAAATCCAATGTTGAAATTTATCAATGGTAGCAATCCAAGGTAATATTTTAATAATGCCTTCCAAATGTTCTTCTTTGGCACGGTTAAAGTCTTCCTTATTGGTATAAAATTCATCTTGTCCATCGTAACTAATTAGTTCCATACTCATACTAGCTAGTTCGGCTACTTCGCTTGGGCAATTTTTAAATGCGGTCAATTCTAAATCTTTACTTAAAAACGAATGTACTGCATGTCCACCTTCGTGCAGCATGGTTTCCACATCGCGGGTTGAAGATGCCGCATTCATAAATATAAAAGGTACGCTGGTTTCGGACATTGGATAATTATAACCGCCTGGAGCTTTTCCTTTTCTACTTTCCAAGTCAAGTCGTTCCATATTATCCATGGTTTCTATACACCAAGCAAAATAATCATCTACTTTTCTAAAACATTTTACTGTTCTATCAATTAAATCTTTTCCACTGGTAAATGGTTCTAAAGCCTCGCGGTTTTTAGTATCCACTTCCATGTCCCATGGCTTTAAATCGTGTCCCAATTCTGCTTTGCGTTTTTCGTTAAATGCTTTCACTAAAGGCAATACTTCTGTTTGAATAGCATTATGAAAAGCAAAACAATCATCAGTAGAATAATCAAACCTGCCAAGGGCCGCAAACATGTAATCTCTAAAATTATCGAAACCAGCATTTACTGCTACTTTATGGCGCAATGCTATAAGTTTATCAAACAATTCATCTAACTCAGCATTGTATTTACTTCGCACCTCATTTATTTTTACAAATGCATTTTCGCGAATACTTCTATCTGGATTTTTCAAGAAATTAGCAGCTTGCTGTAAGGTTAATTCTTTGCCATCAATCTCAACACTCATGCTGCCTACAATGCTGCCATACTTCTGACTTTCAGTAGCTATTTCGGCCATTAAAGGAACGTTTTCTTCTCTAAAAATTTCAATTTCTTTTTTAATTCCTCTCAGGTAAATAAAGTACTTGTCGTGGTTTAATTCATTAATGAATTTATTAGCAACTAACTTTTTATTTAATTGATCAGAAAGAGGTGAAATTTGAGGTTCGATTTCAGTAACAAAAAATAAATATGCTTGCTCCAAATCTTTATTGGTTGTATCGCAAGTCATTTTTACATAACGCCAAGCCAAATCTTCGCTTACAAAAGCTTCTAACTCACTTCGGTCTTTAAGCCAATTTTCAAGTTCCTCAATGTTATTAATTTCTCTATCTAATAACTGTTTAAAGAAAGGAGCTAATACATCCCAAGAGGTAACTTTAAGTTTATTTGGTATAAATTTACGTTTTATAATAGTTATCATTTCAAAATTATTTATGTTATATGTTTAGCACTGTTTTTTAGAAAAAAAATATTTATGCTACTTTTTTATATTTAATTATTTGTTGAACAAACCTTTTAGCTTTTTCTTGGCTTCCTCTTCTAATTTATTTTTAGCTTTATCTGCTTCGGCTTTTGCTTTGGCTTCTGCTTCTTTCTTTAGTCTATCGGCTTCAGCTTTAACTTTGGTTTCGGTTTCTTTTTTTAACTTTTCGGCTTCAGCTTTTAACCTTTCAGCTTCGGCTTTGGCTTTATCTTCTAATTCTTTTTTCTTTTTATTTATTTCATCAGCCACTTGGTTTTTTAAACTATTGGCTTCATTTTTAGCAATATCAGCCAAATTAGTACTTATAGTTGGTTTAGTAAAAGTTCCGCCCAATACCATCCCTATATTCAATACTTCGTTAAGCTTAATATTGGAACCACCTTTTTGATTTAACTGAGCTAAAACACCATCAACCGCTGCATTGGCGTTGCCTAAATCTTTTCTTGGTATTGCAACTGTTCCATTATAATTAAGTGTTTGGTCTAATCCACTCGATCCACTTAATGTTAAATTTTGTCCTCCAACTTTTACATTAAAAGGCTTGGTATAAACCCTACCACCTTTTACTTCATATTTAACCAATACGTTTTTAAAATCAACTTTTTTCCAATCGTCTCGTTTAAATGCATCAGCTACTTTGTTAAAAACTTCAATATTAGTTACTGTTGCATCGGCAATTTGCAAATCGCCACTGGCATACAAATTCTCGTAAACTGGTTTCATTCTATTATCTAATTCTGTGTTAAATTTAAATATAGAAGTGGAAAATTTACCTGTCATTTTTTCGGCAATGGGTGCAATTTTTTTAATGGTATTAAATGTTTTAAAAGCCAGCGGAATATCCAATTCTTTGATGCCAAAAGCCATTTCAACTGTTGGCTTTTTTGGGTTTGTGGTTTCATAAAAACCATCCATGTTAATTTTGCTACCTAGTAATGTTAACACAACTTTATTAAATGAAAGTTTTGAATTGGCTACTTTAACAATGCCATTAAAATTACTAATATCATAAGTACTGTATAGTAATTTATTCATTGAACTGGTAAGTGTAAAATCAATATTTGATGGTATTTCAACTACATCCATTCCATTGGTATCTGCTGCTTTGATATTGTTTGCAACTGGTGCAACCGAATCTTTACTCAAAAACTGATTGGCATCTATCATGTTACTTTTAAAATTTAAGTTACCAACCAATGTTCCTTTTCCAAAAAAGTATGGAAAAAAGTTACTTAAATCGCCATTCATTTGCATATCGCTATTGCCAATTTTAGCATCAAAATTATTTAATGAAACTAATTTAGGGTTAAATGATAAAGTTGCACTTTTCACATTCATTCCATTTGGCAATTCAATTGATTGGTATTGAATATCGCTAACCGAAATATTTCCACTTGCGTTAAAATTCTCGTAATTTTTATTTTCAATATCACTTATTTTACCTTTTGCTGCAAAATCAGAAATCAACATACCTGAAAGCCTTGTACCACTTGGCATAGGAGCAATTTTTACTACATTATCTAAATTTAATTTTCCTTTTAAATGAGCATCAACAAATGGGTCTTTCAATAAATTTTCAGCCAATAATTTAGCATCGAATGGATCGCCTTGTAGCTCAAAATGTAGCTTTGATAAATTAATTTTTGTATTGTCTAAATTGCCATCTGCATTTGTTACATGAAAGTTAATTCCAACATTTTCAACAGGTGCGGGCAAAGCTGGGTATTTGAACCAACCATTTTCCACCATTAAATTAAACGCAAAAGCTGGTAATTGTTTTTCGTTATAAATACCATTAACAAAACCATTAAAACTAAGTTTTCCTTTCGATTGTAGGTCATTAAACGATGAGCTGTAAATGGCGGGTATTAGTGATAAAAATGCTTTAAAATCGTTTTTTATAGCAGCATATTTAATGTCAATTCCAATGTCATTACCATTCATTTTTACATTTCCTTCCATTTTAAAAAGCAAATCGTTCAAACCAAATTCGTTATTTTTAAAAGTATATTTACTGTCTTTTTGATTGGCATCAATTTGGGCATTGGCGGTAGCATGAACTTCATTTAAATAACTTATGTTTGACATTGCAAATGATAATTTATCAATATCTAATTTATTTTCCATGGTGAACATATCTTGGTTAAAATCGCCTTTTAAAACATAGTTCATTCCAGCTATTTCAGTGCTCATATTTCCTTCATTGTCAATGTAACTAATATATCCATTTTTTATTTCAAAATTTTTCATTACCAAATCGAACTTTACAGGTTCAGATACTTCGGTTTGCTGCGAAGTATCGGACGATGGTTTGGCTAAATCCCAATTAGGTTTTCCATTTTTTAAAATAATGGCATGTATCCTTGGTTCATTAAAAAAAACATTTCTAATTCTAATTTTTTCACCATTTATTACACTCATAAAATCAAGCGATACGGTTAAGTTTTTTACAGCCAATAATGTATCACCTTCAAATTCGTTAATCCCTACTACTTCAATAGCTTTCATCGACAATGTAAAATCGGGGAAAGATTTAAAAATACTAAGGCTTATGTCATCGCTAAACTTAACTTTTGCGTTTACATTTTTATTGGCCTCTTCAGTAATTAACTTTATTATTTTACCTTTAAAAATAAAAGGAATTGAAACCGCTACTAACAATAAAATTGCTAAGCTGAATAATATTATTTTAATTGATTTTTTCATTTAATTTTGATGATTAAACATTGAATGGACGAAAATAGTGCCATTTTTTTAATAACTGTATCTTAATTGTATATTTAATGTAATTTATTAAATTATCAACTTATTGGGTATTTCTATTTTAATGGTAGTGCCTTGGTTTAATTTACTATCTATTGTAATTTTTCCCTTGTGCAATTCTATCGTTTTATATACAATCGACATTCCCAAACCTGTTCCTGCACCTACTGGCTTGGTAGTATAAAATGGTTCATATATTTTATTTAAAACATCTTCACTCATTCCAATTCCATTATCAGTAAAAAAAATTACAAACTTTCCATCAATATTTTCTGTTTTTATATTTATCACCCCTCCAGTTTCATTTTCCCATTTTTGGTTTATGGCAAATATTGAATTGCTTAAAATATTCATAAACACTTGGTTCAATTTACCAGGAAAATGTTCAATAACAGCATTTTCATTATCAAACTCCTTCACTACTTTTATTTTGGTCCCTATTAAATTGTTTAATAAAACCAAAGTACTATTTAATCCATCATTTACATTAGCAATTTTAGTTTCAAATTCATCCGTTCTCGAAAATATTTTCAGCCCTTTTACTATTTCAGCAGTTCTACTTGCGCCTTCTTCAATTCCTTTTAATAAAAAATTTATTTCTTCATTCAAATAATCAAAATCTAAGTCTAGTTTTAGCATATTTAATTTTGCTGTTTTTTCCTCAACAGATAATGAAGATTTTGCCACTTTTTCAAAACTATCTAACAAATCAATAACCATAAAAACATCTCTTTTTAATGGCTTAATATTTCCGGTAACAAAATTTATAGGATTATTTATTTCGTGAGCAATACCAGCAGTTAACTGACCTAATGATGACATTTTTTCTTTTTCAATTAATTGCATCTGAGCATCTTTTAACGAAACTAGTGCATCATTTAATTGTATATTAGTATTAGAAAGTTCAACGGTACGTAAGTTCACTTTTTCTTCTAAAACTACGTTTTGCTCTCTAATTATTCTTTCATTTAAATTGGCAATGGAAAGGGCTTTTTCTTGCGCTTTTTGTTCTTCTAATTTTAATATATTGTACTTATCGGCTTGGGCTATGCTTAATAAAATTACTTGCAAAGCACTGCCATAAAGCATAATTTGAGAGGTGAATAAATTATAGGGTAAAAATCCAATATTTGTAAAAATAAATAGCAAAATAGAAATAAATAAAACTGACCAAGAAATGAAATAAAACAATGCTTGACGTGATTTTTTTAATACCAATTTTAAATAAGTAAAAAGCATTATAAATGCAATTGTACCTTGAATTGGTTGCAATAAATTATAAGCAATATCTATTTCTTTTAAAAATATTAATGTTAATATTAAAATATAAAATAAATGATAAAACGATAATAATTTATGAATTATTGGACTATTTTTCTTTGATAGTAAAAAGGTCTTAGCGTATTCTATACCAGAAATACTTACCAAACAAGTAAAAATATAAAAACTATTTTCGGATAAAAAATAATTCTCAGGCCACAAAAAAAGATTTGAATAACCAAAATAGCTAGATTGAGTAAATAAGATAAACAAAGTATGAAGCAAATACCACAAGTAACTTTTCCTATCATCTTTTATGCTTAATGCAAGAAAAAAATTGTATAATAACAATGCTATAATAATTCCGGCATACAATCCAAAAATTATAAATTTAAGTAACCAAACATTATGAAATTCTTGCACACTCCTTAAAAATAAAGGAATAAATAATTGCCCTTTGTTATTTATTTTAAGGTAAAAGGTATGCTTTTTGTTTTTGTTAAGTTTTAAATTAAAAGTAATCGCAGGTTCGTTACCACTTAATTTTTTACTTTTTGTTCCATAAGTATTATTTACTTTTTCAAAAGAATCATTTTTTTGTTCAAATAACTGAACTTCAGTAATATTTGGTAAATCAATACTTAGATTATAGTTTAATGTGCTTGAATTATTTAATAACTCAAATTTTAACCATATGGTTGATGTAGTTATTTTAAAATTTAAAAAATTAGATAAAGAAGGATAAAATTTACCTTCTTTTAATATGTTGTTTTCATCGATGATGTTATTTTTATCTTCAAAAATATAAACTTTTGAAGCCATGTTTATTTCATCAAATGAACTATCAATAACTATAGTATTTTGGGAATTGGCGCTTTTAAATATTCCAAAACAAAATAAAAAAAAATCAAATACTTAGTTTTCATATGCAACTTCATAATATAAATTAAGCAATTAATCATTCACTTCAATTTCTAATTTTAAAATTAAATCAAAAACATAATTATCACTTACATGCTGAAAGTTTTGATTTGGAAAATCTGTCATTGCTTTGATATCTGAATAATATTTAGGATCTGCACCTTCTAAATTATTTAAATCTTCAATTTTTAAAGCAGTTGCAACTAAATCTAATTTTGGGTAGTTAAAAGTACCTTTAACTCCTATACTTTCTTCAATTTTAAAACCCGATTGTTGACACATTTTAACCGTATAAGGAGCACATAAAACAAACAAAGATTTTAAACCAAGTTGAATTGCAATTGAAACACCCACTTTGGTTAAAACTTGGCTTAAACCTCTACCAACTATAAATTTTGCATTCCATAAACCACAAAGTTCACCAGTTCTATTTTTTTTGTAAACATTAATTAAATCAATAATTTTTTCATCCACAACTTTAATGGCATCTTCTAATGGCAAACTAAATTCATCATTCGCAATATGAAGCCTAGCTCCTCCATAAACCTCTTCCCCATTTTCGCTTTCAATAACTATTACATAAATATCGGGATTATAAAACCATTCTGTATTTGAAGTAGTTACTTTTACAATTCCATGTTCTAAAAGTACATTTTTATGACCTTCTGCAAATTTTTCGCACGTTTTTTCTTCGTCTATTGCTCTAAAAGCCCTAATTCTTAACATTATACTTTTTTATATCTAAACATTTCATCTAATGGCTTTCTCAACGATCTTAAGCTTGTTTCATTTGAAAGGTGCAATTTAAACATAAAAACACCTGTTTCTGTCTCATTAAATCTCCACAAATTATTAAACTTTTTATATAACTCTTTCAATTTTTCAGTGTTTTTATCATTAAATGAACTTTCATTTTCTTCTAATATTCGTTGAAACATAAATGTAGATGCCGAAATTGGATGAAATGAAAATCCTAAATTATTAGCCTTTATCCAAACTCTTTGCAATGCACTTCCTGCATTAAAATATGATAATTCATCTTTTTTATTAAAGTAAATTATCCCAATTGCACCTGATTTTTGTACCGATTTCATTGAAATTTTTTTAAACCCATCTCCTAAATTCCATTTTCTTAAATAATCAATTGCATTTTGATCGGTCGCTAATTTCATAGCTGCTTTCTCCCCATTCGATATTTCTAAAGTATCTATATCAATTCCGTCTTTTGTTTCGTTCACCTGTTTTACATTCCATCTTATTTCTTTATTAAATAAATCGTAATGACCTTGAGGTTGTAATATTCTAATTTTATCCGTTGTGGTTACAATATCTGCAACAATTTCTATTTCATTTTCATCATTTATCCATTTTATAAAAGTGTTTTCAAATGCGTTCAATTCTAAGGCTATTTCATTTAAAACATCCATTTCAATAACAACTCTATCATTTAATTTTCTGTTTGTATTTCTGCTATAAATTCCGTTTATAAGTTCATCTGCGTTCATATTTATTTCTTCAAATTGAATTATCGCAATTAGTTCTTTGTTTTTGTTTAATGGAAAATATTCTATTTGAGGTTTTAAATTATATGCTGATGATGATATTTTAATATTTTCAATTGCTGCACCAAATGCAATGTATGATCCTAAATCGTTATAATCTAAAAAAGAAAATGAACTGGCTTTTTCGTGAAATAAAAAAAGAGTATTTTTATTCCAAATCCATATCCAAGGTTGCATATTTCCTCCACTAGGAGCCAAGCAAGCGGCATTCACAATTTCTTTAATCGTTTTTTCATCAACTACCATTGGATCATTAACCAAATGAATAGTTTCAAATATTAAATCCGAAAAGTAATTTAACCCTTTTTCTTTTGGTTCATTTTCCGGATTATAAATTTCTGAGTTTTTTATTAAATCGTTTGGTATTAATTCATCTAAATCAATATAATATCTTCCAGAAGCAGACATTTGATTTAATAAAATCCTTCTACTCACATCGGTTATAATTGCACCTCCCAAAGCTACCTATGATGACAGTTGTGGCCATGAAGTAATCGTTTGTTCTATTTCCATCATGCTGGCTTTTAAACGAGGAGAAATGGAATCGATGCCCACCATAGGCAATATAAAAGGTATTTTTTCTTCGTTGGTTAATCCATTTAATTTATTCAAATCAATATTGCCAACTAATCCATGAAGAATTGGCCTTTCAGGCTCCAAATCAAATCTTTCAATATCTATCATTCCTCTGTCGTTGGTATCCATTAAAACAGGAATTCCCAACTTTTTGGCTTTAATCCTTGCTTTAATTTTCATTTCCAATCCATCACATTCCTCAATGAATATATCGAGCTTACCACCTTTGGTAAAAAAATCATCCATGTTTTCATTTGTTAAACCATCTGGATATAAAATTACTTTTAAAAATGGATCTATTTCAGCTATTTCTCTTGCAGCTATTATTACTTTGGGAATTCCTAAATTTAAAACACCCGATCTAATTCTATTTAAGTTACTTAACTCCAATGTATCAAAATCGGCCAATCTTATTTCCCCAAAAACCCTTTCAATTGCTAGTGTTATAGCTATGCTTTGCCCAACCGATAAGCCAACAATGCCAATTTTTTTCGAGTGCAATATATCCCTTTCTTCAGGAGTTATTTTGTACTGATTTCTATTGGTTCTTACTAAAATAAATTCTTCTTCGGGAAGTAAATGAACCAACTTATTGCTCCACTCGTAATATACCCAAACACCATAATTATCTATGTTTGTATTACCTAAATATTCATTTATTTTATTTTTATATAATTCATCATTAAATTTTAAAGTTGGATTTAATATTTTAACTAATTCTCTTAATTGACTTTCTATTTCATTAAAAATTTGAGGGTTATAATTTTTAATAATTTCAATTAATTGTAAATCATTTTTGCTTTTAAATATAATTGTATTGTAATTTAAGTTTGTCATTTTTATTTATTTTAAAATAATTATAAAACTGAATTAAATTTATATAAATATGTCCAAATTAATAAAAATAAATCTTTTAATTGTATACCAATTATTAACGAAGACAAATGGAATCTAATAAAAATTTAGAAAAAATTAGTGTAATATACTTGGATGATGAAGAACATAATTTAACAGCATTTAAAGCAACTTTCAGGTATATTTTCGATGTATTTGTTACAACAAGTGCCATTGAGGCAATGAAATTAATTCAGGATAACGATATTCATATAGTTATTTCTGACCAAAGAATGCCTGAAGTTACAGGCGTTGAGTTTTTAAAATCTGTTGTTGAAAAATATCCTCATACTAAACGGATTTTATTAACTGGTTATAGCGACCAAAGTGATACCGTTGATGCCATAAACATTGGTAAAATATCGAAGTTTATTAGTAAACCTTGGGAAGAAAATAATTTATCAACCGTTATACAAGATTTATATAAACAATACTTAGAAGAAAAAGAAATTGCTGAAAAGGCAGAAAAGCTTGAAAAAGTGAGTAAAGAAAGGGACTTATTTAAGTTAGAAAGCAATCAAATAGAATTTATTTTACGTCAAAAACTTTTAGAATAAAAAAAATTCATTCATGGAAAACTCTTTAGAAAATAAAATAAAAGTACTTTATTTAGACGATGAAGTTATAAACTTAATGTCATTTAAAGCTATTTTTAGGCAAAAATTTGAAGTATTTATTACTTCAGACGCTAAAGAAGCAATGAAATTAATTGAAGAAAATAATATTTCTATTGTTATATCTGATCAGCGAATGCCAGATACGTTAGGCACTGAATTTTTGGAGAATGTTTTCCAAAAATTTCCCAAAACCAAAAGAATTTTACTAACAGCCTATTCCGATACTAATGATTTAGTTAAAGCGGTTAATGAATGTAAAATTTCAAAATATTTGGTTAAACCTTGGGACGCAATTTTACTTGAAAACATATTAATAGAATTAAATGATGAATATGTTTTTTTAGAAAACTTGCTTAATAAAGATTAGTTGGGCTAATTAACTTAACCCAACACATGCAATATATCTTCTACTAAATCATCTATATCTTCCACACCAACACTTAATCGCAATAAATTATCAACTACACCAGCGGCTTCGCGTTCTGCTTTAGGAATAGAGGCGTGAGTCATAGTTGCAGGATGGTTAATTAAACTCTCCACTCCACCCAAGCTTTCAGCCAAAGTAAATACTTTAAATCCTGACGCTATTTTAAAAGTATCTTCCAAACTTGCATTTTTCAAAACAATAGATATCATTCCCCCAAAATCACTCATTTGTCTTTTGGCAATGTCGTGGTTTGGATGGTTTTCAAAACCTGGCCAATATACTTTTTCTATTTTTGGATGTTTTGCTAATAAATGGGCTATTACTTTTCCGTTTTCGCAATGAGCTTTCATGCGCAAATGCAACGTTTTTAAACCACGCAATACCAAGAAACAATCTTGCGGACCAGGAGTAGCACCACAGCTGTTATTGATAAATGCCAATTGTTCAAACAAAGAATCATCGTTTACAATTAACGCACCCATAATTACATCGCTATGTCCGCCCATGTATTTAGTAGCCGAATGCATTACAATATGTGCACCTAAATCTAAAGGATTTTGCAAATAGGGTGAAGCAAAAGTATTGTCCACTCCTAAAATTAAATGATGCGCGTTGGCAATGGCTGCACACGCAGCAATATCAACTATTTGCATAGTAGGATTGGTAGGTGTTTCAATCCAAATTAACTTGGTGTTTTCATTGATACTTGCTATAATATTTTGAGCATTATTTAAGTCAATGAAATGAAATTTGATGCCATAATTAGCAAATATTTTAGTGAACATTCGGTAAGTTCCACCATATAAATCGTTGCCCGTTATAACTTCATCGCCTGGTTTTAATAGTTTAACCACTGCATCAATAGCACCCATTCCACTGCTAAAACACAAAGCATGTTTACCATTTTCCAAGGCAGCAATACAACCTTGCAATGCTGTACGTGTTGGATTTTTTCCGCGTGCATAAGCATAACCTTGGTGTTTTCCTGGGCTTTCTTGCCAAAAAGTAGAAGTTTGATAAATAGGAGTCATTACTGCCCCTGTGGTTGGGTCAGGTTCTTGACCAGCATGTATGGCTTTAGTAGCAAATTTCATAGTTGAATGTATGTTATTATTTGGTGACAAACTTAGTGAAATTTTAAACAGTTTAAATTTAACTTTTAGCAGTAAAAATTGAATGTTGGATGTTGAATGTTGAAAATCTTACTGGATATCTAATAAACGTTTAATTAAACGTCTTTACAAATATAATAAACGTTGCGTGCAATGTATTTATTGCGAACATAAAGTTGTTCGACCCCTTCGGGGTCGAATGTTTATAGCATAATTTGTTTTTATAAACATACGACCCCGAAGGGGTCGAACAGATGAGCAAACGTTTTAGTTATAGATAAATAAATTTAAAGATTATGAGTTCCAATTTTTTATATTTGTAGAAACAATAATTATTAACGACATGAAAGGTGTAAGCTATATAACCGATGATAAAAACCGAAAGAAAGCTGTTGTTATCGAAATGAAAACTTTGGTACAATATGATGAGCAAATAGAAGATTTATTTGATGTAATCATAGCTGAATCGCGGGCAGAAGAGCCAACAGTGGTATGGGAAGAGGTAAAAGCGCAACTAAAGAAAAAAGGTAAACTGTAATGATGTATAGCATTGTTTTAAATAAGTCTGCTCAAAAAGAATTGAGCAAACTTCCAACCACAATTGTAAAGAATATAGCTACTGTAATTGATGATTTGGCAAATAATCCTCGCCCTGTTGGTGCAAAGAAATTGGAAGCACAAAAAAATGAATTATGGCGTGTAAGATCTGGAGATTATAGGATTGTTTATAGTATAGAAGATGTGGTAAAAGTTGTAGAAATTCAAGAGATAGGCCATAGAAAAGATATTTATAATTAGAAAACCTTCCTCAGCCGTTCGGGAAAACGTAGAGACGTAACATGTTACCTCTCCAACAAAAAAGACGTTGCAATGTAATGTCTTTTCTTGTTTATTGGTTATTGCAATGGTTTTCTGTTGGCATGGTAGAGACGTTTAATTAAACGTCTCTACAGCGTTTAAACCGTTTCCAAACTGTTGTTCGACATTTTAGATAAAGCGGTCGAACGCATGCCCAAAGATTTTAGTTTTAATTAAATAAATTTATGGTTTAATTTGTATTTGTTTTAACTTACTGTTCTTCGAGTTAGCTTAAAACACTCTTAGCATTTGTAATGAATGTAATTGTTTATTTGCTATTTAAAACCCAAAAAACTATCAATTATAAAAAAGAAAAATGAGAATAATGAAAAACACAAACTTCTTTTCTGCCTTAAAACTCAACACTAAATTGGTTTTTATAATTATGAACGCCACATTGGTATTATTTGCAAATGTTGTATTTGCCCAAACCCCTGAATTGTTTGAGGATAAAGTTTTGATTAATAATATAGCTGCTCCTTGGGGCTTTACTTTTATTAATAGCAATGAAGTACTGTTTACTGAAAAACAAGGGAAACTTTATCTTTATACCATTTCTACAGATTCGCTTCAAGAAATAACTGGTGTGCCTACTGTTTCTGTAAACGGACAAGGCGGTTTATTGGATATTGCCTTACATCCAAATTTTAACAGCAACAATTTTGTTTACCTTACCTACGCAGTTAGTGCAACTGGTGGTCAAACAACAGCCTTAGGCAGAGGAAAGTTAGTGGGCAATCAACTTCAAAATTTTACAGAATTATTCCGTGCATTACCAATTCGTAACTCGGGTACTCATTTTGGTAGTCGAATTGTTTTCGATAGAAATAACCTACTCTATATGTCGGTAGGCGATCGTGGAGTGCAAGATAGTGCGCAAAGCAAAAGCAACCATTTTGGCAAAGTATTGCGATTCAATGATGATGGAACCGTACCAACTAGCAATCCATTAGTAGGTATTCCCAACACAAAACCTGAAATATTTTGTTGGGGTAATAGAAATATTCAAGGTATGGCAATGAACCCTGCCACAGGCGAAATATATGCACACGAACATGGCCCTAAAGGTGGTGACGAGCTTAATTTGATTAAACCAAACACCAATTACGGTTGGCCTACAGTTACCTTTGGCATCAACTACGATGGAACGCCTATAACTCCTGATACAGTACTTCCTGGAATAGAACGTCCGCTTACTTATTGGGTTCCCTCTATTGCCCCATGTGGAATGACTTTTATTAAAAATGGACAACCAAATAATGAAGCAGATATTTTAATAGGCGCATTGGCAGGCACACATATTCATTGGCTAAAAATGAAAGACGATAAAAGAGTGTCTTCAACAAGAAGTATGAATGGTTATGCTCGTTTTCGTGACGTAAGACAAGCACCTGATGGAAAGATTTATGCCATCACCGAATCTCCAAACCGATTTGTATTATTGCGTTCCAATGTGCCTGTTTTTAATTCGGTAGAGGAAGGAATAGAAGCTTTAAATGAAAAAGATATTTTGTATCCAAATCCTAGTGTTGGAGAAAGCACTTTAACATTTTATGTGTCAACTAAACAATTTGTTTCAGTAAGAATTTTTAGCACAAATGGCACTTTAATTAAAGAACTAACTGCCCAAACTTTTACCACAGGCAGACATTCTTTGGAAATAGAATCTGAAAAATTATCTCAAGGTTTTTATTACATAGAAGTAGACAAAGGGGGTTCAAAAACGCTTACAAAGTTTGTTAAAATGTAGGAATGAAATTTTGCTGTTAATAAGCCTTAAGGTATAATAAATGTATAACTTGCGGTTGGAGTTTTCAACGAACTAAATTTAATTGGTTGGTTAAAGAAAATGTGGGATGCATGCATAGTCTCTAATTGGTTATTTGTATTTTTAATGGTTTCTGTAGGATTGGATAAAGAAGTTTAATTAAACGTCTCTACAACGAATAAACCGTAACAATTACTTCAAAATATTAGGTTATTTCGAGCGGAGTCGAGAAAAGGCTAAAGGTTCTCGACTACGCTCGAAATGAATTAGTATTCCAATTTTCCAATCAATTGTTTTACCAGTTCGTTTTTGGGATTAATTTTTAAAATTCTTTTCAATAATTTTAAAGACTCAGGTTTATTATTTTCTAAATTATAAACTGCTGCTAAGTTTAATAAAGCTTGTTCGTTGTCGGGGTTTAGGGTCAATGCTTTGTTGTAATTGGTTTTAGCTGCTGCAATATTATTTTGTTTTAAATATGCAAAGCCCAAATTCACATAACTTCCCTCCTGCTTGTTGTTTGTTTTTAAATTATTGTTCAGCAACAAAATGGCTTCACCTAATTTATTCAACATGATTTTAGCTTGCGCCAACTTGTCAATAAAATCAATGCTTTGCGGAGAAAGCGACACTGCTTTTTCAAAGAATAATTCTGCTCTTACAAAATCATTTTTACTTAAAAAAGCTTGCCCAACTCGGTAACATAGCCACGCATTGGATTGCTCGTTTACGTTAATAAATGAAGCAATAGCAATAATTCCATCATAATCGTTTTGCAAATACAACAGGTGTATTTTTTCTTCATTCCAATTTGTTTTCGAAGTACTCATTAACTGTTGCGCATTATTTAAAACCAGTTTATCACCTTCAAATTTCTCTACATAGTTAATCAATGCTTTTACATTGGATTGCTCGCTAGTTTGGGTATTGTTGATACAATACAACCCTGCAAACTCTTTAATTTTATCAATATCTTTTTGTTTTGATGCACTGATATTGGGTTTCTTTATCCAATGGTCGTGAACGGTTACATGGGGAATATCAATAGTACCTGAACGTGGCATGTGACAATTGCTACAATCATTTTGTTTTACCATTCTGTTTTTCTCCGTTTCACTACATAAAGTTTGATTGGTATTGGAATGGCATTTGATACACGCATTATTAAATATTTGTGTACCCGTTTTTTTTACACTTACATGCGGATTATGGCAAGTAATACAAGTTAAATTTAAAGTTTCAAAGTTTGTACCAGCCGTATTATTTTGTTTGTTACTTTCTATAAAACATTTACTTAATTGCAATCTTTGTGCATGACTGGCCATAATAAATTCATCGTTTTGGCCTTTGTATTTAGGCATATACACTTCCCAAAAATCGCTTAACACCATGCCTGGTTTAAAATCTTTAAAAGTTTTTCCTTCTTTTAAAATGGCGTTTCCTTGCAAATGGCAACGTTGGCATAAATCAATTTGACGATCCCAAGGCAATTTTTTTGGATTAACAATGGTGTAATCTATTTCATGAGCAGTATCAACCAAATTACCTGCAAGCTTTTCCTTTAAATGCACTTCGCCTGGTCCATGGCAACGTTCACAATCAATTCCATTTGGAATATTAGTAAATTTATTGGCTGTAAAATCGGTTACACTTGGAAAAGCATTGTGACAACTCATGCACTCAAACTCAACAGTTCGGCTAAAGCGGCTGTTGTTTCCATTTTCAAAGCCTGGTGGTAAATCCCATTTCTTTTCTTGTGTGTACCAAGTTAATGGCAATTGATACACAAATCCATTTATGTTCATTAAATGCGAGTTGGTATGTTGCCCTGAACCAATAATGTAATCAACTTTTTCGGTGCGTTGGTAAACGGTATCTTTACCTTGCATTCTGTATTCCAAAATAAACATATAGTTATTTTTCCAAAATGGATGGTAATACAAGTTCTTTATTTTATCGAAAACTACGTGGTGTTTGGTAAAATCTGCACTCGATTTTTGTTTGGTTGCCAAATCGAAACTTTTACCCATTCCAGTTTCAATGTATGTATTGTATATATCGGCATGGCAGCTTCTGCATTGCTGCATACCCACATATTTTACAGTATCATTATGGTTTAAATACTTGCTGTTGGTTTTGGTATTTGAATCAATTCCACAATAAATTGAAAATGTAATTACTGTAATTACAAATAGAAATACAAATTGAACTAAATACTTTTTTATTGCCATTATTTACTACTTCAAAGAAATAAAATTTAGCAACAAATGCATGAAGTAAAAAAAATAATATTTGTTATTTAAATATATACCTAATACCCGCAAAAGCCCTAATGCCTTGTAAAGGTGCAAAGTTATAAGTAGGGTCAAAAGTATATTGATTGGGATTGTTAATATTTACTTGTTTATCAAATGGATCGAAAGGACGTATAATTGGGTTTTGAGGAACAAAGTTTAATATGTTTTTAGCTCCACCATAAATCGAAATATTGTTTTTAAACACTTTGGTTATTTGCAGATTTACTAACGCAAACCATGGTGATTCAGCAGGACGAAAATCGTTAGGTAATACTGGTAAAATCATTGGGCTGGTTAAGTTTCCAGTAAAATCAATAGTTATACTTTGTTTCTTAAAATGATAGTTAACGCCATAATTTAAAGTTAATGGCGGAGTTTGAATTTGATTTTGCTTTATTTCATTGTTCAAACTGTCGTTGTTCACCACAAAAACATCAACCAATGTTAAACCAAAATTGGCTTTCCAATTGTTTTTTAAATTTAAATCGGCACTTAAATTCACTCCCCTATTTACAGCATAACCATTTAAATTATTAAATATTATTTGATTGGCATTTGTTAAATAATCAGGTACAATTCTATTGGTAAAATAAGTATAAAAAAAGTTTGCATCTATGTTTATAAATCCATTTTTAAGCACAATATTTTTAACATAATTAAACGATACATTCCACGATTGTTCGGGCTTAAGTTCATTTAAAATTACTACCTGTCTTGCACCAGTTAATGCTGCATGTTCCTCGCTAAATAAGTTAACAACTCTATAACCATTGCCTAAACTTAACCTAAAAGTATTAAAAACATTGGGTGTATATTTATAATTTAATCGTGGTGAAAATATTTGTCCGTGCACTGAGTTTAAATCGTATCTTAATCCAACTAATAACTTGTTTTTAATATTTATTTTATAATCATCTTGAATAAAAAAACCTGGTAAATAAGTAATACTTGCGCTATTGGTTGAATCAATATTTTGAGTAATGGGAGTATTGTCATCGTAAAAAGTATATCGCAAAGCAGCACCAATTAGCAAGTTATGTTTTTGTGCAATGGTTTTATCATAAGTTAACTGATTGAAAGCAATTATTTGCTTAGCCAAATAAGATGTAACTCCATACACCGAGTTTTGGTCATGTACATTGAACGAAGTATTTAAAACAACTTTATCTTTAAAATAGGGCAATTGGTAATTACCCAATAATTCTAATCGTTTGGTAAAAATGCTTTCACCATAAACACTGTCGCCACCTCTATAACTGGTATTCCAATTTGTTTGTCCGCCCCAACGGTCCTCGTAAAAAAACCTTGCAGCAATGTTCGCTGTTTTATTTTCTTTTCTTTCAAAATTGGTTTTGCTAAATAATGAAATGCGTTTTTGTAATGTAATATCGGTAAAACCATCGTTGTTATTGTCCCAAATTTTATCAAAGTAAAAAACATTGGCACTCAACAACGATTGGATTTTATTATTAATTTTTAATTTATAAGCAAAATCTAAGTTGTTTTCAAAATAGCTGGTAGTATTAAAATCAAAACTAACTAAAGGTGCTTTAACAGTATTTTTAGTAATAATATTTATTAATCCACCAACCGCTTCCGAGCCATATAAAGTAGATGCTGGCCCTCGTTGAATTTCAACCCTTTCAATGATTGAATTTGGAATTCCCATTAAACCATAAACTGTTGAAAGTGCTGAAACTATTGGCATTCCATCAATCATAACCATGGTATAAGGGCCTTCCATTCCGTTAATGTGAATATCGCCTGTGTTACATACATTACAGTTTAATTGTGGTCTTACCCCATTAACCATTCCTATGGCTTCAAAAATATTTGATGATGGGTTTTGCTGAAATAACTTGGGCGAAATAACTTCAACCGATACAGTACTTTCTTTTTTAAAAACTTCTTTTAATGTTCCTGAAATTACTATATCATTTAACGTGTTTTCATTTTCCATTAATTCAATAGTAATTTCATTTTTATTTAGCTTAGTTATATTAACTTTTACACCTTTTGTATAATAACCAATTGCTTTAACAGTTAACAAAAATGAATCTTTAGGTAGATTTATCAAATTAAAATTACCTTCATTATCAGATTGTGTTGCTTTTCTAAATTCTTTAATTGATACTATTGCAAATGAAACAGGTTTGTTTTTACAAATTATTTTTCCTTTTAAATCAATGCTTTGCGCTTGTAATTGACTTATAATTACACAAAGAAATACAATTAAAGATAGTAGTTTTTTCATTTATTAGATTCGCAAATATAATTTGTTAGGCTAATCTAACAAATATATTTTATAAATATTATTATTACTTTTGAGCCATGCGCACTTTAGCCGAAGAAAACTACCTTAAAGCCATTTACAATTTAAGTCAACACGATACTGATGCAACAGCAAGTAAACTTTCGGAAAAACTAAAAGTAAAATTACCTACCATAAATAGCATGGTAAACAAATTGGCTGAAAAAAAACTAGTTGAATACCAAAAATACAAAGGTTTTGTACTAACCGAAAAAGGACAAAAATATGCTCTAGAAGTAATTAGAAAACACCGATTAACTGAACTGTTTTTGGTAAAAGTAATGGGTTTTGGTTGGGAGGAAGTGCACGACATTGCAGAAGAAATAGAACATATTCAAATTCCTGCTTTTTTCGATAAAATGGATTTAATCCTCAGTAATCCAAAGTTTGACCCACATGGAACACCAATTCCTGATAAAAATGGAATAATTTCGAAAAAACCTTTAAAACAACTTTCAACTATTGAAATTGGAGGTAAAATTAAGTTTATAGCTGTTAGCGACTCATCCAGCGATTTTTTAAGTTACTTAAGCAGAATTGGTTTAAACCTTTACGAGGAAATTGAAATAAAAGACCGTGAGGTGTTTGATGGTTTATTAAAAATTAAAGTGGGTAAAAAATCAATTAGTTTAAGCGGGCAAGCAGCTGAACGGATTTTGGTGGAATAGGTAATAAAACTAATTATTAAAGTTTAACTATAAATACTCTTTAATCAATTCTTTAATTTCATTTTCAGTAAGATTATCAATCTCACCTTTGTTATAAATTAAAAAAAGAAGAACAGATGTTTCGGTAACTTTTACAAACGATAAAACTCTTGCACCTCCAGACTTTCCTTTGTTTTTTGAAGCAATAGCCAACCTTATTTTATAAATATTATCTCCAAGTGGTATCCCTATAAGGTTGGATTTTTCTCTAATTCTGAAAACAGTTTTATAAGTTCAGTTTTTAAAGAAGGATATTTTTTAACAAGTTTTTTTGCTTCCTTTTTAAAATTTGAAGAGAGTTCAACTTTATAATTCATTTAAAAAATCTTTAGCTGATGTTGTCTTTAATTTTCCTTTTTTATAAAGATTGACTTCTTTCAAACCAGTTTTTATATTTTATAAAATATCAGTTTTATTTGGTTCACTATCGGTTTCAATTTTCTTTACATAATGAAGGTTTTTTGCTAATTCTACAAAATGATTAAATTCCTCGTCAGTAGTATATATTGTTGCATGTCTCATAATTTATTTTGGTTGATTTTATATATAATTTATTTGTTTGCAAAATTATGGTTTAGATTTGTTTATGGCTAAAAAATATTAGAATGTAATAAATACTAAAAATTTAAACTACAATTCCTTTCAATCCTTCAGGCTTAGCATTAATTTTATTGATATATTTTCCAATAATATCAAACTCAATATTTACTTCATCTCCTTCTTTAAATTGATAAAAAACGGTATGCTCAAAAGTATAAGGAATAATGGTTACACTGAACCAATCATCCATAGCATTTACAACAGTTAAGCTTACACCATTAATACAAACTGAACCTTTTGTAACCAATAAATTTTGGTGTTTTGGATTTATTTTAAAATAAAAATTCCAACTACCATTTTTATCTTCAATTTTAGCACAAACCGCCACATCATCCACATGCCCTTGAACTATATGCCCGTCAAACCTGCCATGCGCAGGCATGCAGCGTTCTAAGTTTACTTTTTCACCAACTTTCAAATGTTTTAAATTTGTTTTCAGTAAAGTTTCATCCACTGCAGTAACTCTATAAACTGAATGAGTAATTTCCACTACAGTTAAGCAAACTCCATTATGCGCCACACTTTGATCTACCTTTAATTCGTTGGTGATTGGACTATTAAAATAAAAATCAATATTGGTGTTTACTACTCTTTTTTCTACCAAAGTAGCCATGGTTTCTATAATTCCTGTAAACATATTATTTATAAAAGTACACAAACATAAGCAGTTTATTCAATTTTTTTTATTTGCTTGCGCCTTTGAATTATTTAATATGCAAAACCCTATTTTAGTTGAAGTTTACCGAGCCAATGTGTTAGAAAGTTTTCACCGTGGAGCAATTTGTGTGGTAAATGAAAATAATGAAGTCATTTTTAGTAAAGGCAATGTGGATCAAGTTTGTTACCCACGTTCTGCTATGAAATTTATTCAAGTTTTACCATTAATTGAATTAGGTGGAATTGAGAAGTTTGGATTTACTTTACAAGAAATTGCTGTAATGTGTGGTTCGCACAATGCAGAGCAAGAACATTTAGCAGTAGTAGAAAGCATTCTTTCAAAAATTGGTTTGAATAAAAACGATTTATTCTGCGGTCCTCAGTATCCAACTTCAAAACGCGATGCAGATCACTTAATAAGAGAAAACAAAAAACCCGAACATATTCATAATAATTGTAGTGGAAAACATGCAGGAATGTTGGCTTTGTGCCAATTAATCAATGCACCAACTCTTGATTATATCAATCCAAATCATCCCATACAGCAATTGATTTTAGAATATGTAGAAAAAATTTATGAATACCCAAGAGCTAAAATGGCAACGGCTCTAGATGGTTGCTCTGCTCCTATTTATTCTATTCCTGTTATCAATCAAGCCATTGGTTTTAAAAATATAGTAAGCAATCATTATGAAGAAAAATTGGCAAATGCTTGTAAAACTGTAGTAGATGCTGTTTCAAAATATCCATTTATGGTAGCGGGTTCTAAACGTTACTGTACTGATATTATGCAAATTACTGCACCGAAAATTATTGGTAAAACAGGTGCTGAAGGAATTTTTTGTATGAGTTTACCTGAACAAAAATTAGGAGTTTGTATAAAAATAGATGATGGAAAAATGCTGCCTCAATACAATGTTGCGCAAGCTTTTGTAGAAGCTACAAAACTATTTAGTAAAGAAGAATTGAAACCTTTACATCATTATTTACAAGCTGATTTAACTAACTTTAATAAATTTACAGTTGGAGAAATAAAGGTTGTTGAGGGATTGTTTGATGGGTTGGAGTTTGGGTAAAAAATAGCTGTTATGATAAATATGTTATTACTTATATTTGTCAAATAAAATAATAATATGATAGGTGTAAGTTTTGTTACCATTGATAAGAATGAAAAAATAGCTGTTCAAATTGATTTAAAATCTATTGAAAAACATCAAGAAGCTATTGAAGATTTATTGGATGGAATAATTGCAGAAAGTAGAAAAAATGAAGAAAAAGTTCCGCTTTCTAAAGTTATTAGTAATCTAAAAAAAGCAGGTAAATTATCATGAACATTTATGAAGTAGTTTTATCGAAAACTGCTGAAAAAAATCTGTAAAAATAACCTGCAAAAATAATTGCCATAATTATTCCTGTTTTAGAATTACTAGGAAACAACCCAAGACCAATAGGATGTAAAAAATTAAAAGGTTTTTCAAATTTATGGCGAGTTTGGGTTGGAAATTACCGCGTCATTTATTCAATTGAAGATAAAATTTTATTAGTAGATATTAGGAAAATATGGCATAGGAAAGATATTTACAAATAATCAATTCCCACTTAATTTGAATCAAACTGAATTACAAAATATAAAACAAAAAGCCATTCATTGGGCTAACCAAAAGGATGTTTGCTTACTGCTTGATAATAACGAAAGCATCAATGCATTTGGTGTGCATGATGCAGAGTTTATAATGGCAGTTGGCGCAAAAAATAGCATTATTGGAAATAATGAACACGATTTTGAGAAGCTAAAAGCATTTAAACAAACACATTCCAAAGAACATATTTTTGGTTTCTTAACTTACGATTTAAAAAATCAAATTGAAAAGCTTCAATCAAATAACGGAGATGGAATTCAGTTTCCAAGTCTTTATTTTTTTGTACCTGAACATTTGTTGATTATAAATAAAAACCATGAAATTGAATTTAAAAGCAATCAGTTTAAAAACTTTGATAAATGGATTGAAAGTATTGATATAACAATAAACACCACAACTGCGACTAAATTAAAATGTACTGTAATACCACGTATAAATAAAGACATTTACTTAGAAAATATTGAAAAAATAAAGACCCATATTATTAATGGCGATGTATATGAACTGAATTATTGTATGGAATTTTATGACGACAATGCCAACATTAATCCAATTGAAATTTACCAAAAACTACAAGCAAAATCGCCTGTTCCGTTTGGTGCTTATTTAAAATATTTTGATAAATATTTGATATGTGCCAGCCCTGAAAGATTTATATGCAAAAAAGGAAATCAGCTTATTTCGCAACCCATTAAAGGAACAATAAAAAGAAATTTAGAAAACGAAACACTAGACAATATTCTTAAAGAAGAATTATTAAACTCCGAAAAAGAAAGGGCTGAAAATTTAATGATTGTTGATTTGGTTAGAAACGATTTGGCACATTCATCACAAACAGGAAGTGTAAAAGTAGAAGAACTTTTTGGTATTTATTCTTTCCAACAAGTGCACCAAATGATCTCTACAGTTTCAAGTGTCATTAAAGATGATGTAAACCTAATTGATGCCATAAAATATGCATTTCCAATGGGCAGCATGACTGGTGCTCCAAAAGTAATGGCAATGGAATTAATTGAACAATACGAGCAAACCAAACGCGGATTATACAGCGGTGCTGTGGGTTATTTTGCTCCAAATGGAAACTTCGATTTCAATGTTGTAATTCGTTCTATTCAATACAATGCAACTAATAATTACCTAAACATAATGGTAGGTGGAGCCATTACTTTTGATAGCATAGCAGAGCAAGAATACGAGGAATGTTTGCTAAAAGCACAAGCCACCATGCAGGTTTTGAATAAATGTTAATTAAAGTTTAGCTTAAATTAATATTATTGCAAAGCATGAAACAAATAATTTTCTCTATAATCATTTTAAGTATATTTAACATTACTGCACAAGCACAAAAGTTGTTTCCCATTATGTTAAAAGATAAATGGGGCTACATGAACCAAGAAGGAAAAGTAATAATTACTCCTAAATACGATATTGCGCAAGAGTTTAACGAAGGATTTGCAGTTGTGGCTTTAGGCAATATGCCTTGCTTAATAAACAAGAATGAAAATCGTGTGATTGACACTGGTTTATACCAATATATTTCAAGATATAATGAAGGTAGTTGTGCTGTAAGGGATTTTAAAAAACGTTGGTTTTACTTAGATGGAAATGGTAAAACTATTTTAAAACTTGACTCATTTATTTATGAAGCCAATCCTTTTAACAATGGACTTGCACGAGTAAGCAGACAGCAAGATGATGTAACGCAAAAATTTGGTTTTGATATTTCTAATCTCTCCTACCGATTTGCATATATTAACAAAAACGGAAAGTATGCCAGTGAATTTAAATACTGCGATGCAGAAGATTTTGACAACAACATAGCTCGTGTTAAAGAAAATATGATGACCTATTTGGTAAATACAACTTTTGAAAAAAAATGTGATGAAACAACTGAAATAGGTAAATTTAATGATGGCTTAGCTGTATTCATTGATAATGGAAAATTTGGATACATGAACTTAAATGGCGAAAAAATTATTGCTGCCAATTTTGATTATGCAAGTATGTTTTATAATGGATTGGCCGAGGTGGAAATGAACGGAAAATCGTGTTTTATAGACACTATGGGCAATAAAAAATTTGAGCCAATTTACGAAGAATTACGCCCTTACGCAGAAGGATTTGCAGGCTATAAGCAAAACAACAAATATGGTTTTGTAAATATTAAAGGCGAAATGATGATGCAACCTTACTACGATGATGTAGCCTATTTTAACAATGGACTTTGCCCTGTAAGAAAAGGACAAAATTGGGGTGCAATTAACAAAGAAGGTAAGTTAATATTAAAATTAGAGTTTGATTACGTAAGTCCATTCGAAGATGGAATAGCTGAAGTTATATACAAAGGCGTATCGTTATATGCTGATACCAGAGGTAATTTGTTGCCTATATGGGAATAAAAAAAAGTCAATATCACTTATTAAATCTTTTTAAAAATTCCTTTTAATAGTTAAAAAAATATTTCATGAGTTATTATTTAAGAAGCGATTTAAACGACACCATTTGTGCATTGGCAACTCCCGAAGGCATTGGTGCCATTGGGGTAATAAGAATAAGTGGTAGCAATGCAATTACTATTGTAAACAATGTATTTAAAGGCAAAAATTTAACAACTCAACCAACTCACACAGCTCATTTTGGAAGAATTATTGATTCCTCAAATACTGATCAACCAAAAATTATTGATGAAGTATTAGCTACCATTTTTGTAGCCCCAAAATCGTACACAGGTGAAAATACGATTGAAATCAGTTGCCATGGTTCAGCTTATATTCAACAACAAATTCTGCAATCACTTATCAAACAAGGTGCTCGTTCGGCTAAGCCTGGCGAGTTTACCATGCGTGCATTTTTAAACAAAAAACTGGACTTAACACAAGCAGAAGCTGTTGCTGATTTAATAGCCAGTAACAGTGAAGCAAGTCACCAAACAGCAATGACTCAAATGCGTGGAGGATTTTCTGCTCAGATTTTAGATTTAAGAGAACGTTTGGTAAATTTTGCTTCATTGATAGAATTAGAATTAGATTTTGGTGAAGAAGATGTGGAGTTTGCAAGCAGACCACAATTGAAAGATTTAGTTCAAAATATTTTAAACTTGGTGCAATCGTTATTGCAATCGTTTAAATACGGCAATGCCATTAAAAATGGAATACCAACAGTTATTGTAGGCAAGCCAAATGCTGGAAAATCAACTTTGTTAAATGCTTTAATTAATGATGAAAGAGCCATTGTTAGCTCTATTGCAGGAACAACGCGAGATACCATTGAAGAAACTTTTATTATTGATGGCATATTATTTAGGTTAATTGATACTGCAGGAATAAGAAAACATACCACCGATGCCATTGAAACCATTGGCATTGAACGTACTTTTGAAAGCATTAACAAAGCCAGTATTGTTATTTATTTGTTCGATTCAAGTATCACCACAGTTGAAGAATTGAAAACTGAATTGGATGCATTGATTAGTGACCATGCCGTGGTTATCCCTGTTGGCAATAAAATTGATTTGTTGTTAGAAAATAAAAATGAAATTCTTGATTCATTTATTGCTAGCAGCAAGCAAGCAAAGCCAATATTTATAAGCACTTCTCAGAAAAATAATTTAGCAGCATTGAACCAAAAACTGATAGAAATAGTAAGAGGTGATGCAGTTAAAAACGATGTAATTATTACCAATATGCGCCATTATGAAGCATTGCTCAATACTTCAAAATCGTTACAAGAAGTATTAACGGGAATGGACATACAACAAACTGGAGATTTATTGGCATTTGATATTAGAAAAGCCATTTTCCACTTAGGTGAAATTGTTGGTGATATTACAACTGACGATTTATTAGAGAATATTTTCAGCAAATTCTGTATCGGAAAGTAATTTAAACTATGTGTTTTCATTCCAAACAAAGTAAAGATGCTCAAACTTTAGAAAATAGGTTTAAAGTTAAGGTTAAAAAAAATGTATTGTTTCAAAGCGATTATTTTAATGGATTTACTTATCCAAAAACTCCCATTATTTCTAATATTAATCCAACCGAAATTGACAATTATAACTGGGGATTAATTCCTTCTTGGGCTAAAGATAAATCAATACAACAATTTACTTTAAATGCAAAAATTGAAACTTTGAACGAAAAACCTTCGTTTAAAAACAATATAAAAAATAGGTGTTTGGTAATAGCTGATGGATATTTTGAATGGCAATGGCTTGACCCAAAAGGTAAAAACAAACAGAAATATTTAATAACTTTAACAAGTGAGGAACCTTTTGCTTTTGCAGGAATTTGGAGCGAATCGATTGATATCAATACTGGTGAATTGATAAAAACTTATTCAATAATAACAACCGAAGCCAACGATTTAATGGCCGAAATACATAATAATAAAAAAAGAATGCCAATTATTTTAAATAATGACAATGAATTATTGTGGTTAAATGGAGAAGATTATAATTTATTTAAAAAACCAGAAATAAATTTGAGTGCCAATAAAGTTTAATTTATCAACCTTTTATTTTGTTAAAAACCACGATTAATACGCTAGTTCAATTGATGTTAGCATTAATAAATTAAAATGTATTATCTTAAATTAATTGTTACGAAATATAGTATTTTTAATGTAAATTAATTACCAAATAATTAATTTTTAAATAAATAACTTTTAAGATTAAAAAAAATAATTAGATTTGTAATGCAATACCAACAACTAATTAACATTTTATGAGAGACGCTGGAGTTTATACGCAACTTTGGAAAAAATATTTACCAGTTATAAGACTGTTATTAAAAAAAACAGCAGATGGTGATCAAAAACTACAAATCTACAAGCATGAATTTGTATCTACAGGAGCTAAAAACAAGCTAGGTTATATATTCAATTTAGAAATTGTAAATGGAAAAGCAGTTAACAAGTCAAACACTTTAGCTTCCTCTTTCGATATGTTAAACGTATTAAACGACAATGATATTACTTCAGAATGGTTAAAAGGAAAGACTGTTAGAATTAGTGTCAATAAAGCATGTGAATTAACTTTACATCAAGATATAATTATAGTAGAAGAACCTACTGTAGCACCAGAAATAGAAAACACTTTAGAAGCAGCAACTGCTTAATTATATTAAAACTTTGAATAAAAAGGCTGTCTTAGAAAAGACAGCCTTTTTGCGTTTTAGTAACTTGAACCTAATAAAAAATTATTAAATCTTGAGTATTTTTTTATTGAGTACGCTTCCATTTATTTTTGTTTTCATAGCCCAAAAAAACTAACTTGTTAAAACAAAGCCAGCAGTTATGGTCATTGCGAGGAACGAAGCAATCCTATTTAAGAAAACTAAAAAATATTAATATTTACTCAGTTCTAATTATTTTTCACCAAATCTTCATACTTTTTAATCATAATTTCATTGAATTCAATTTGAGCTAATAAAGTGGTATCAGAATTGTTTTTTGTAAATTGATTTTTTAACAAATCGTTTTTAGTTATTAAGTTTTCTTTTAACTCGTTAACAGTATTAAAAAGTAAATAGCTTTTTTCTTCTCCATCCATTTTTTTACCCAATCTTTCAAATACACGAATGGCTTCTTTGTTAATTTCATTGTTTGATCGTATTAAATATTTTGCATATAAAAACATTAAGTTTCGTTTGCCATACCCAGCATTATCAATTGTTTTTTCAAAATATACATTTTCGTTTTTGATTGAATTTTTACTAACTATATTACATACTGCCTGCACAACAAAGTAGTTATTATAATTTCTCCATTTTTCAGCAGATTGCAATGCACTTAAACTATCTATATTATTTAAACTAAATAACGAATAGGCTAACACTTGGTTAGAACTGTCTTGCAAGCCAATTTCAAAGTTTGGCTTATATTTTTTATTATTCCAATTGTTTAATAATAAAACAGCATTACCTCTAACACTTGCAGAATTTTTATAATTGGTTAATGCTAAAATATTATTTTCAAAAAGTAATTGATGTTCATCTGTTAATGAATTTATGGCTACATAACCTAATTCTATAATACGTGGATGGTTGTGGTTCAGGCAATAAGAAACAGCATTTTTAAAATAATCGCTAAGTATATTTTTATTTAAAGTATAATTAGCTGTAAAACCAAGTATAGCTTGCTGTTTGGCTTTCCAGTGGTTAACATTTTTGAGTAGTGAATACCAATTTGCATCGCTTTGTAATAAGTCTATTTTGGATACCAATGCTTTTGTGGTATCAAAATTTAATAAATAAATTGAATCTCCTTTAAAAGTAAATTTTTCCTTGGTTTTTGTAATATTTACTAAAAATGTTTTTATACCACTTTTATCAAAAATATTTACATATACTGGTAATTGATATAATCCAAACTGAGTTGAATCTTGTTTTTGAACAACAGTTAATGAGGCAATAGTATCGTTATAATTTATTGATAAATCTAACTCAGGATGACCGGCATTTAAAAACCATTGGTTAAAATACCAGTTTAAATCTAATCCTGTAGTTTCTTCAAAAGCCAAGCGAAGGTTATGTATTTCGGCACTTTTAAACTTATTTTGATTTAAATATAATTGCAACGATTTAAAAAAAGCATCATCCCCTATTTGTTTTCGTAGTTGATGTAGAATTCGTGCACCTTTGCTATAACTTACACCATCAAACATATCTTCTCGGTTATGATAATAAAAACGAATTGGCGTTTTAGTAGCATTATTTTTGCTAAGCAAATAACCACTTAAATTTCTATCAAATACGGCTTCAGCCTCAGTATTTCCATATTTCCAATCGTTCCAAATATACTCGCCATAAGTAGCAAAACTTTCGTTTAAAGGCAAGTTGCTCCAACTTTCAGCAGTAGTTAAATCGCCAAACCAATGGTGAAACATTTCGTGAGCAATAACATCTTCATGGTTATTATCTAAATGCTCTCGGTTATCGTGTTGCACATATTCACCATGAAGCACTGCACTGGTATTTTCCATTGCACCACTTACAAAATCGCGCACTATTATTTGGCTAAACTTTTCCCACGGATAATCAACTCCCAACTTTTTACTAAAACAATCTAACATTTCTTTAGTAGGTCCAAATATTAAATTGGCATATTGGGCATACTCTTTTTCTAAGTAATAACTTACCTCAATCGAATCGTGCCAATTGTGTTTGGTAATATTAAACTCACCTATTGCCATCATAGTTAAATAAGGAGCATGTGGCAATGTTTGTTTCCAATAATCGGTATGTGTACCATCTGCATTTTTGGTTATTGAAATCAATTTACCATTGCTTAAAGTTACTTCATTTGCTTGGGCTGTAATGTATAATTCTTGTGTGTGTTTTTGGTTAGGAGCATCAATTGTAGGCATCCAACAACTGTTGCTTTCTGTTTCGCCTTGAGTCCATATTTGCCTTGGTTTATTTGCTTCCAATAATTTTGGATTTACAAAATATAAACCTTTTGCTTCTTTAATTGCTGCACTCCCTTCAAAATTTAGTTCGTTTGGCTTCGATACATAATCAATAAAAATATTAAAGGTATCGTTATTAAAATAAGTTTTATTTAACTCAATTGTTATTTGTAATGTGTCGTAAGTGTAATTTAATTTAATGGTATCCTTTTTATTTAATAAACCAATGTTTTTCAACTCCATTCCTTTGGCATCAATTACCACTTGTTTTGTTGCATAAAAATGGGGTTTAAATTTTAAATTTATTTTACCAAAAGCATGTTGCAGGTTATAATCAAATTTAATTTTCAAATTTGTATGCAATAAATCTACTTCTTTAGTTCTAGAAGCTTGGTAAATGGCTGCATTTTTGTGCGAGACAACGGTAATAGGTTTGGCAAATAAACTAATTTCAGAATTTTTACTATCGCTAGTTTTTTGTACCTTGCATGCCGTTATAATTGCTAAAATGCTAATTATTAATGTTTTTACTTTATTCATTTATACAATTATAAGGTTTAACATGATAATAGAAAAAATTAATTAAAAACGTTACCTATTATGTTAAGAATTTCATTAAACAAACAAGAGTATTTACTTGATAAAAAAGCTGAAACAGTGCTGCTTAATGGTAAACCTGTGAATGCAGATGTTTTAAAATTAAACAAAAACAAATTTCATGTTTTAATCAATAACCATTCGTACAATATAGAACTTTTAAACAAGGACGAAAATGGAAAAACGCAAACTGTTTTGGTAAATGGACAAAAGCAAATTATTGAAATAAAAGATAAATACGATGATTTGTTAAAGCAATTGGGCATGGATAAATTAATGGGAAATAAAATAAACCTATTAAAAGCACCGATGCCTGGGTTGGTTTTAAAGGTAATGGTTACCGAAGGACAAGTAATAAAAAAAGGAGATGGTTTGATAGTATTAGAGGCCATGAAAATGGAAAATATTATTAAAGCCAGTGCAGATGGAACAGTAAAAAAAATATTGGTAGAAGAAAAGAAGGTTGTTGATAAGAACGAGAAAATGATTGAGTTTGAGTAGTAAAAAAGTGCGGAATTCGAAGTGAACAAAAGTGCGAAGTAAAAGAAATGGAAAATTACAGAATGAAAAATAAATTCAATATTTATCCAAATGCAAAATATTTCGCATTTTTGGCAATTCGCATTTCGAATTTATAAAAAAGGGGCTGACCGGTTTTTGACGGGGTGAGCAATGGTTATGTTAGCATGCCGAGCGTGGGGAATTTAGCTCGTTAATATCAAGTCTCAAAATTTTATCTGGCGAGTCTAACTTTGCCATGGCTGCTTAATCTGGGATTAAGCAATTGCCATTGTCTCGTAAAATGTTAAGTTTTGTTTCGTTTTACACTAGAGGCATCATTTAAACCAAACCTTTGAGCGGTATGTTTATGGCTGCTTTAAGTACATTATAAACTATAAATTAAGCCGGCATGAGGAACAGCCAACTTAGTTCGAAAACTAATGTTTCTATAAACATGTAGAAGGCATAGCAATTCCATTTCCGGACGAGGGTTCGAATCCCTCCAGCTCCACTTTATTACATTTTTTTTACTAAAAGAGGGCGTTTGCCCTCTTTTTTTTATGGTTCAAAACAGGAATTGCCCTACCCTTTAGGGACTTTGTAAGGGACTTATTTTTATTGGTTAGGGACTTTGGCTTGATGGTTGTAAACATATTATTAACAACTAAAACCCCTAAAATTATGAAATACCATTTATTTTTAAGTTCGAAAAGAAAAAGAACAACAGATAATTGTTCGCCTATTTATGCAAAAATTTTTTTAAATAATAAAGTGTATGAGCGCTGTACAGGTGTATACCTTGCGCACCAATATTGGAATAGAAGTTTTAAACGTGCGGATGTAAAGTATGCGAATGCTACTGAAGTAAATAATTTGTTAAATATTTTTGAAGCAAATCTAAACACCAAATGCAGTATTAATGAATGTACCATTACTTTTATTGATAGTATTTTAAAACCCAAAAGCACCAACAGCGCAAACATTACTTGCATGGATGCTATAAACGCTTACATAAAGCATAAGGAAAGGTTAATTGATACTGCTGATGGAATATGTAACGAAACTTTTAAAAGTTATTTTCACAAGGCAAAAAACATTAACAATTTTTTGCAAAACGAATTAAATAAACCTGGTCTTTTGTTAACCGATTTTAGCATACAATAAAAACCAATATACTGCGCATGAGTCACCACCAAATAACCCACGCTTGTAGTAGTGTATTTGCCACAAATATCCCTTTTGCTAACTGCTAAAGTAGCCAAGCTTTCGGGTAAGTGTATGGTGTTAGTGGTTGTCAAGTTTAGTTGTTAGTTAGTAAATTGGCTTGCGTTTTTGTGCGCTTGTTGCATTGCTATTTCGCTTAGTTCTAAAGTATCAATAATTGATGTTGCTAACTTTTGCGCAAAGGCTTGTTTTTTGTTTAAGTGTGCAGTTAATTCGCTACTGTTTCTTACATCTTCAGTATCTAAAGCACTTAAACAATGGTTTTCAAGTAGCATTAAAGCTTCTAATAAAAAAACCATGTCTTCGGTTGTAGTAATTTCAAAATCGTTTTCAATAATTTGTTTGCTCATATTGTTACTGGTAAAATAAGGGGTTGTACTTTGGGTGTTTTAGGTGCTAAGCGTATAAGGCTTGGCTCAACTTCTAATAATTTTATTCGTTCGCTTTTGCAGTTAGGACAAATATGGCAAAAGCCATACATACTTTCGGCTTCGGTTAGGGGGGCAGGTGTGCCTGTATATCCACATTCAATACATTCTATCATGTGCAGCGTCCTGAAAATGGTTGACTAATTTAATAGTTATTCACTCTGTTGGCAATAATACCTATTTTTTATTTTATAAAATAATGTTGACTTTCGAATTTCCTTTTAAACGGAATTGGGCTCTGAC
>Ga0247844_1000646_pt1 | contig 72029 bp, 64 predicted proteins | sample LaCtaG_FD_192421 | JGI IMG/M metagenome (GOLD analysis project Ga0247844, IMG submission 192421) | Freshwater microbial communities from meromictic Lake La Cruz, Castile-La Mancha, Spain - LaCruzMarch201714.5m_1 | ecosystem: Environmental > Aquatic > Freshwater > Lake | place: Spain: Castile-La... | reverse complement strand
TTGTCTGGGGGAATGGATTCGCCTTGCCTCGGCTGATTTCCCGCCCGCAGGAGGGGTCTGGGGAGGAATGCGGGCGGGATTTCGGCGGGGTTCTAATTTTTTTTCGCAAATGCTTCGTTAATACAAGAATACCAAATTTTTAACATTTTTACTATTGCGTTATTTTTTTATCTTGTGTATACTATAGTTATCATTATGAAATCAACAAAACCCCAAGCAAAACTCAATTTATTTTCCAGCGACCCAATTGAAAATTTGGATTTAAAAAATGCTTTTTTTGGTTCGCACCTAATAACATACATCGGAAACAAGCGACGCTTGTTACCATTTTTGTATAAAGCATTTTTAGAAATACGAAAAAAAACTGGAAAAGATAAATTGATTATTTTAGACGGTTTTGTTGGGAGCGGTTCCACCGCTCGTTTATTAAAAGCGTTCGCAAGCGAACTCCATGTTAATGATCTTGAGGATTATTCCGAAACAGTAAACAAGGCATATCTCGCCAACAAATCTGAAATTGATTTTGAAAAATTAAACGAGTATATCGCTTGGTTAAATAAAAATAAACTCAAACTGAAATCAAAAAAAGCGGGTTTTATTGAAACAAATTATGCTCCGAAAAAAGATGATGATGTTCAAGATGGTGAGAGAGTTTTTTATACAAATACAAATGCAAAAATTATTGATAATGTCCGCAAACTAATTGAGGAAATACCAGAGCCATACAAAAGCTATTGCCTTGCCTCTTTAATTGTAAAAGCTTCTGTTCATAATAATACATCGGGAGTTTTTAAGGGTTTTCATAAAAAAAATGGTATTGGTCATTTTGGCGGTCAAGGCGAAAATGCACTTCAGAGAATAAAACAAGAAATATCTCTTGATGTTCCAATTTTCTCAGATTTTGAATGTCCTATTTATGTCCACAAAAGGGATACGAATGAATTAGTAAAAGATAAAAAATTACCAATTTTTGATTTGGTTTATTACGACCCGCCTTACAATCAACATCCTTATGGTTCTAACTATTTTATGTTAAATATCATCAACGAGGGCAAGCCTCGTGATATACAAGACGGCGTTAGTGGAATATCAAAAGATTGGAACAAATCAGACTACAACAAAAGAAATGTTGCCGAAAAAGCAATGGAAAATTTATTGGAAAATACACGAGCAAGATTTATTGCTATCTCTTATAATGACGAAGGAATAATTCCAATTGATAATTTCAAATCAATTTTATCCAAACATGGGAAATGGACGCTTATAGACCAAGATTACAATACCTATAGAGGTTCTAGAAACTTAAATGGTAGAAGTATAAAAGTTAAAGAATTACTTTGGGTTCTAGAAAAAAATATTTAGCGAAAGTGGTATTTTATTGCCTCACTAGCAACGCCAGTCATAATTTCTGTCATTTCTTCTGTAGACCAATCTTCATATCGAAAAAACATTGAAACTGGCTCAAAAGGAAGGTGTGTTTTTTCTATAAAGATTTTATTAAGTGGAAAGAAATCATTCATTGTTACAACGCGGTCAAGAATAGTTGAGCCGTCTTGAAAATCATGTCCACTCCCAAAACAAACAAAAGGAATCATACTTTCTGCTTTGAAAATCGCTCTTATTCCTGTGAGATTTTTTCCCAACCTCTCAATGGCATTTCCTTTTGCTTGTTTTGGCAAACCCTCGTCCGCTCTTTTATCGTTCGTTCCTTGATGTTTAACTTCGGCAACGAGAACTAACTTTCTATTTCCTTTTTTATCGGTTGCGTATAGAAAACCGCCGTCTGGTTTTATAAAACTTTCCTTCATAACTTTAGAAAAGTCATTTTCATATTGTGGATATTGAGACGCCAAGTCAGAAATAATTTTAGAAAGGGAAAGTTTTTTAGAATGTTCAAAAGTTAGATTGGGATATTCCTTTTCTAAAATAGAAATCATTTTGTGAACTGCCAAATCAACATCACTATCCATAACTTTTGAAATGGAATTTTTAATGCTGTGTTGGTTCTTATTTTGTCTTAAAAAATCGGAGTTTGCCATAATTACATTTTAGTTATTTCATCAATAGAAAGTTTCAACGCTTTCGCAATTTTTTCAACATTCGTAAGCGTAATGTTTTTCTCGGCACGCTCAATCATACCGACATATGTTCTGTGTACGCCCGCTCTCCCCGCCAACTCCTCTTGCGATAAACCTAAAAGCAAGCGTTGCTCACGCACCTTATTTCCAAATTTTATCAAAACATCTTTTTTCATATTGATAACTGTAGTATACACCCTTGCATTTTTTACCTCTACATACTATAGTTAGCATATGGATTTAAGCATTTGCGAAAAAAAATTAGAACCCCGCCGAAATCCCGCCCGCATTCCTCCCCAGACCCCTCCTGCGGGCGGGAAATCAGCCGAGGCAAGGCGAATCCATTCCCCCAGACAAATAGTTTCGCCTTGCCTCGTCCGCATTTGTATTTTTAATCATTTGGATTTTGCTCGAAATAGTTTCGAACTTTGTCCAACAAACACCGCCAAAATTGAAAATCGGAATCGGAAGCCGAAATGGGGTCGGCACGAAGTGCCGACACAAATGTATTCCCCCCAAAAAATCCTGAATCTGAAAGGGTTCGCCACGCTCCGCGTGGCTCCTCGTTTGCCAATACAATTATGAATAATCAAACCAAAAAGTTTTTCATATATACTCGCAAGTCTACGGACGACAAAGACAGACAAGTCCGCAGTATTTCTGACCAATTAGCGGAATTGAAAAGTTTAGCGTTGAAAGAACAAATTGATGTTGTTGATGTCTTTGTCGAAAAGCAGACCGCCAAAATACCAGGTCGCCCTGTGTTTAACGAAATGATGTTGAGAATGGAAGCGGGCGAAGCGTCTGGTATTTTGGCGTGGCACCCCGATAGACTTGCGAGAAACTCGGTAGATGGTGGAAAAATTATCTACCTCGTTGATACTGGCGTAATCGTAGAAATGAAATTCCCAACTTTTTGGTTTGATCCGACACCGCAAGGCAAGTTCATGCTTTCAATCGCTTTTTCGCAATCCAAGTATTATGTAGATAACCTAAGTGAAAATATAAAGCGGGGTCATCGCAACAAAGTGAAAGACGGAATATGGCCTCAAATGGCTCCGCTCGGATATGTGAACAAAAATAGAAAGATTGTCCCTGACGAAAATATCGCACCTTTAATCAAGAAAACATTTGAGGCATATTCAACTGGAAATTTCACTTTGCGACAACTCCGCGACAAATTTAATGAACTTGGATTGAAGCGAAAAAGCGGAAAGGAACTTGCGGTGTCGAATTATCAAAAACTTTTGAAAAATCCGATTTACACAGGTTTGATGTTGTATAACGGCGAAATCCACGAAGGCAAACACGAACCGATTATCACAAAGAAACTTTTTGATTCCGTTCAGGAAGTGATGATGAGAAAATCTAAACCTCACTCGAAAGGATTAAAACCATTTTTGTACAGAGGATTTTTCCGTTGCGGAGAATGTGGATGTTTTATCACTACAGAAACACAAAAAGGTCATAACTATTTGCGGTGTACCAAACGGAAAAATCCTTGCTCGCAAAAATATACTCGTGAGGAAATCATCACTTCCGAAATTCAAAAGGAAATCAAAAAAGTTTCTTTGCCAGACGATTGGGCTAAATGGATGTTGGCGGAAAACGAAAAGGATAAATTAGTGGAAGCCCAATCGTCTACGCTTTTTGCGGATTCAACAAAAGCCGATATTTCTCTTTTGGATTCCAAGATTGAGAAGCTGATGAACGCTTATCTCGAAAACGCACTTTCGCTAGACGAGTATCGAGATATGAAAAATAAGTTAGTGAACGAAAAACAGCTTCTCAAAGAGAAATTATCGGCTTTTGAGCAAAAAGCAAATAATCGGTTCGAACTTACCGAAAAGTTTTTGAAATACAATATAGAATTGGCAAACGAGGGAATAAATGAAGAGAAACTTCATTTATTCAAAAAAGTCGGTTCGAACTTTATTATTGAAGCTCGAACCGTACTTTTTGAGCCACGCGGAGCGTGGCGAACCCTTTCAGATTCAGGATTTTTTGGGGGGAATACATTTGTGTCGGCACTTCGTGCCGACCCCATTTCGGCTTCCGATTCCGATTTTCAATTTTTGCGGAGAGAGGGAGATTCGAACTCGTCGTGAATGGGATTCACTCCTTGAAACCACTCGGTTTCAATACATCCTCCACGGGAAACTCCCGTTTCCCGACCCCTTCCCTGACTTCGAATCTCTCCCAACTGCTACACATAATATGAAAAATTGGGGATACACCCCATTTTTTCATATTTGCGGTGTTTTTTGAACGAAGTTCGAACATTTTTTGACGAAAATCCTGAAAACTAATTTGGACTCGGCGGGGCAAACTATTTTTCTGGGGGAATGGAATTGCCCCGCCTCGGCTTTCATCCCGCCCGCAGGAGGGGTCTGGGGAGGAATGCGGGCGGGATTTTGAACCTTTCCTTTTTCGCTTCCGAATTTCGTGCCAGTTGAAAACTGGCGCGCCACCTTAAAATTCTTCTACTTCAACCATTCTACAATAATATCTATAACTTGAAAAATTTGCGTAGCAGTAAAGACAAGCCCGACAACCGTTAACCAAAAAATTCGTTTCTGTAATTTTTCATTTTTATTATCTAAAGAAACAATCGTTTCTTCAAGTTTTGTAATTGATTTTTTGAGTTTACAAATTTCTACAACGGCTAATTCAATCCTGTTATTTGATGTAGCAATCAGGTCGTTTTGAAAGCCGTTGCCTGTACTTACTTTTTGAAATTGTATCTCACAATCTTTATCATTCATATAATTTATGCAAAAATCATTTCCGCCGTTTGTTTTTGTGCCTCGACAATCACGCTTTCGGCTTCTTGGCGCAAATTTCTTGCTTTATTATAAATCGTTTTCACTCCCGCGACAATTTTTTCTTGCGTTTTCAATTCTGGCACAACGATTTTAATTTTTCGCAAATCCTCCGTCGTTATGGCGGGGTAATTTCCGCCAGTCGTTCGCTGTTCCATTTGTCGCAAGGACAAACTTGTCCGCAAGGCGACAAACAAATAATCTTTTAAAACTTTGCTGTCTTTCAAATCTCGCAAAATCGCAAAACCCGTTGAAGCGATAAATCCGTCCTGTTCTTTTGAAATTGGTGTTATCGCGCCTCTGTTCGGTCTGGTAGTGGAAACAATGATGTCGCCCTCTCTCACGACCATTTTTGCCCTACTGGGAGCTTCTGCGACTGGCACAAAATCGGTTTTTGCGATTTCACCGTTTGATGTATCAATATTGCTGATTTCAATATATGGAAATTGATCTTCAAAAATACTTTTTTGATCCCAAGTTTCTTTCGCAAATTCCACCAACTCGCCAAGCTCGGCATAATTCTTGCTTTCAATCGCTTTCTGTAAAGTTTTGAAATATGGTTTGTAGAAAAATGGATCAATTCTGCCTTCAATTTCGTCGCTTGATATCGCGAACGCTACTCTCTCTCTCTCTCTCGATTTCGATTCCCAACTCGCCAAGGACAAAACTATCTATCTTTGCCAGAATTGTTTTTATTTCTGCTTCTTTTTGCTTTTTTTCCTCATACGCCTTGCCTAAAATGGCGACTATTTTCTGCTGATCTTTCAATGACGGAATTGGCAGAGGAATAGTTTTTACATCTTCGGGATAAATGTGTGATGTTTGCCCGCGTTTTTCTCTGTTCAATAATAAATAACCTACTTTGCTTGAAAGAAAAGCAAAAAGATATTCTGGCAAAACTTTTTCAGGGTTAGCACGAACGCAAATCAATTCACCGACAAAAACGGTGTTTTGTGGTGGTTCAACATCAAGAATACTTACATTTTTACCGACATAACTTGCTTGATGCGCGGCAGACAGAACAAATATGTCGCCTTTTTGTGCTTGCTTTCCACTTGTAAAATCAGCTTTTGCATATTCCAACCTTTCTAAATCAACAAAACGACCAGAGGCAGTACCAGCTTTTATGATTGGAACAGAGCCGGCTTGATCATTATCCTCGTCATACAAATCTTTTGATGGAGTTCGTCCATTGCTAATCAAAAGCGTTACATCTTCCAGTTTTTGCAATTCAAATTTTGATCCAGCCACTTTTGCAACAACATCTTTAAAAAATGGCTGATAATACTCAACATCAATGCGATTTTTCTTTGTCGCATCTTCGTTAGTAATGGAAAAAATTTGTAATTTACCAAGATTATTTTTCATAGTTGAATTTTTTATACTCATTATAAATTTCTGGCAAATCATTTTTATCTTTCCGTCCAGTGGCATCATAGCCAACCCGCTCTGTTATCGCCATAAATATTTTATACTTTCCTAACTTTTCTTTTTCTCCTTTTTTACGGATAAATACTAGCGATGATTTAACGCCTGCTCCATAATGCATAAAAGCAATTTGAGGTAAACTCACAACAGCCAAAATTTGCGCCTTCTCCATTATGAAATCACGGACATATTGAAGTGAGGAATTTGTCAAAATTCCGTCTGGTAAAACAATTGCCATTTGACCAGTTTCTGGCTTTAGGAAATCAATGCAACGCTCAATAAATAAAATCTCAGTTTTTTGATTATCGCGAGTTTTTTTGCCATTTTGCCCAAGTACAAATTTTTCAAGATATGAGTGTTCGTTTCGTTTTACATTCGCACCAAACGGCGGATTGGTAACAATCACATCAAAATGATTTTTTTCAAAACCACGATTTTTCTCGGTCATTTTGCCGACATCTTCCAATGCGTCAAAGCCGATAACATTCGTGTGTCCGTCGTCGTGAATAATCATATTCATCTTGGCGACGCGGGCGATTGAATCGTTTATTTCAATACCGAAAAGATTATTTTGGGCGAAATCGTGCCAAAAGCGATATTTTTCTGCTTCGTCATTTTCATTAAATTCTTCCGCTTGTTTTCTTACTGTATCAAGAGCGTGCAAAAGAAATCCACCGCTACCGCAAGCGGGGTCAAGCACAAGGTCGTCATTTTTTATATCCATCATTTTGACAGCGAAATTCACGATTTCACGGGGAGTAAAGTATTGCCCGCTTATACCCTTGAAAAATCCCTCCATAAATTGCTCAAAGGCAACGCCTTTGACATCAAGATCAGTTTTATTGAGAGAAATGCTTTGCAAGTGCCCGACAACTGTATAAAGTTCTTCAGGTTCAATTTTTAGACTTTCTTTGAAAACTTCGGGGTCTTTTTGTTTCGCCTCTTGATAAATAGCGTCTAACCTTTTATAAACGCTCTCGGCTTTTTCGTGCGTCTTAATCTGAAAATCGTAATATTCGCCCGTTTTTCGTCCACGCTTTTCATCACGAATTTTTACGAAAATAATTTTGCAAAGCTCATCAAAGGCGACAGTTGGATTTCTTTTGCCACCTGCCCAAAGTGTATTTTGTGATTTTTCTAATGCTCGCTTTAATTCCGATTTATCAAGCGTTTTCAAATCCCAATCTGGATCGCCTTTTTTGAAACGATATTCTTCAATTTTTCCGTAAGAAATAGGAATGTCGGTAATAGTCGCTTTTTCAGGTTCTTTGTCGTTCCATTCCGCCGTTTCCATTGCTCGGCGAGTGTTGCCCGCAACACAAATCGCAAATGGAGCGTGAAGCACGCGAGCGTTGCCGATTGCTTGTTTTGTGGCTTGTTCAAATTCTGCATCTGATATTCCGTCTTTTTTACACTCAACGACAATATAAGGTTTCTTTTTTGCATCGTCCTCATAAATAACAATATCGGCAAAAAAGCGAGGCACGCGAGCGGGCATTTCCGTTTCAAACTCTACGCGTTTTGCGGGATAGTGATATTTTTCGAGCAAATCAAAATAATATTCGGCGCGGACTTTTTCTTCGGGATCGTTTAGGTTTTCTTTATGCCCCGACGGCAGATATTCAATTTTTGCGCCGTCGTTCAAAACGCGAAAATATCCTTTTCGTTCGCCGTCTTTTAATATTTTTTCAAAAGTATTTTCCATAGTTTTTATTTCTTAAACTCCTTGAAGTATTTACCAAACACTTTTTGGAATAAAACTGTTTTTTCATAAAGCCAAGCAAAATACTTTTCTGCTTCTGCCTGATCAAAAAGATTAGAAACTTCTTTTTTAATTTTTATACGAGAAGCAACGGCGGCATCTACCCATTCGATAGATTCGCCAATTTCCTTTTCGATTTCATCTTTTCGCTCGCGCAAAAAATTAAACAAATCTTTGTTTTTGCTGATATATGTTTCGCAACCAATTAGATTTTCGCGAGAATTGATAGTAAGTGCGACATGACCGTCGGAGCTTCCCATGCTCACATCATACCAATGTTGAGGGCGAGGAGTTTGTAGTCGGATTCGCGTATCATTTTCTCGCACATAGTTTTTGAATTTGTTCCAAAATTCAAGCTGTTGCAATTTAGTATCAGTTAGCTCGCCATTATTTGGACTTGTTTTTATTGCTTTTGCCCATTCATTGGGGCTAACCATAATTTCAAATTTTGGCGCAGGATTTGAGCCTTCAATTTGCCAAAGCTCAATTTTTATCAAAAAGAAACTAATGTTTTCATCAGTATGTTCATTAAGCCAATCAACAGCTTTTTGATGTTCGTCGCGAACGCCTTTGACGATCCATATAATTATTTCCGCGTCATATCCTGACGCATAAGTAACAATTTTTCCTAAATGGTCGTGGTTTGTATCTTCAAGTTGATTTTCAATTATAATCTTTCTTCCCGACGCTTCTTCTTCGGCAAGAATATCAACACTAAACTTTCCGACATTCGCCTCGGTTTTAATCAGTTTTATATCAACACCAATTTCCTCACTTAAAGCGTCAAGGTTTTCCTTTTGTGCTAACCAATTCGTAAAATCAATAGCTTCGTGTCCCCAAACATCTCGCAATTCAACCTTATTCAATTTTGATAAATTCTTTTTCATATTTTTTTATTTCATTAAAACATCAAGCGAAACGCCTAATGCGTCCGCAATTTTTTTAACTGTATCAATGGTTGGGTTTGGAGTAGAGCCAGCTTCAATCTTGGCAATTGTATGAAAAGCCAAATCCGCTTTTTTTGAAAGCTGATCCTGCGAAATACCGAGCTTGTTTCGGTATTTCTTTATATTGTCTCCAATTGTGGATTTTTCGTTTGACATATTCGTATAGTTTTACTATTATAGTTGTATAGTATTAAAATCATCACTTATCAATAGTTAGTATATGAAATTTTTATCATTTAGTCAAACGAAATTAGGGAGTTCCTTAGTGTTGCCCGCGAATGGGTTGGGTGGGTCAAGGGCAACATCTTCTTTGGTGGCGCATTTTGCTTTGCAAAATACGAAATTCGGAAGCGAAAAAGGAAAGGTTCAAAATCCCGCCCGCATTCCTCCCCAGACCCCTCCTGCGGGCGGGATGAAAGCCGAGGCGGGGCAATTCCATTCCCCCAGAAAAATAGTTTGCCCCGCCGAGTCCAAATTAGTTTTCAGGATTTTCGTCAAAAAATGTTCGAACTTCGTTCAAAAAACACCGCCAATTTTCACTTTTTGTGAAATCGTAAGAATCAGCCTCGGCGCAAAGCGCCTCGGCATGGTATTTTTCCGCAATTTTGAAGGCATTTTTGAAATCCAAAACCAAAGTGCGGTCGGCAATGCGGAAGTTCCTGTGCGAAAGCACAGAGAAAACGAAGTTTTCAGAACCAATCTTTTTTCTTTCGCTTTCAGCGAAAGGTTGAGCGTATTTTTCCTTGATTGCCCAAAAGCTAACTTCAAAACAATATGGACAACATAAATTTACAAACCAAAAAGATTTTTCTCTATGCTCGGAAATCCACGGACGAACCCGAAAGGCAGGTTTTGAGTATTGAGGCGCAAATGTTTGAGTTGCGGGAATATGCCAAAAAGGAAAACCTGAATATCGTCCGTGAATTTGTGGAAAGCAAAACCGCCAAAGAGCCGGGGCGTGAGATTTTTAATGACATGATCGCGAGCATAGAGAAAAATGAAGCAGAAGGAATTTTAGCGTGGCACCCCGACCGCTTAGCTCGCAATTCCATAGACGGCGGACGAATAATATATTTGGTAGATACTGGCAAAATAACCACGCTAAAATTTCCCACTTTTTGGTTTGATTCGACACCGCAAGGGAAATTTATGTTGTCCATCGCTTTTGGGCAATCAAAATACTATGTGGATAATCTTTCGGAAAATATAAAGAGGGGTATTCGCCAGAAATTGCGAAATGGAATATGGCCCGCTTGGGCGCCACTTGGCTATGTGAACGACAAAAACGCCCGCTGTATCGCCGTGGACAAAGAAAAGGCAAAGTATATCAAGCGGGCTTTTGAAATGTATGCAACTGGCGAATATCCCCTCGCTCAAATCCGAAAGATTATCAATTCCTTGGGCTTGGTTGGCAAGAAAGGCAAAATGCTTTCCGTCTCAAATTATCAGTATATGCTCAAGAATAAAATCTATTACGGCATGATTGAATACAATGGCGAATTGTATGACGGAAAGCATGAACCGATTATCACAAAGAAACTTTTTGATTCTGTTCAAGAAGTGATGGCGAACAAAAGCAAACCGAAATCACCAAAACTCAAATCTTACATTTTTAGAGGATTTTTCCGTTGCGGAGAGTGCGGTTGCTTTATTACCACCGAAACGCAAAAAGGTCACAACTATTTGCGATGCACGAAACGGAAAAATCCTTGTTCGCAACGATACGCGAGAGAGGACGCCATCACTTCTCAAATAAAAGAAGAAATCAAAAAAGTTTCTTTGTCTTCCGCTTGGGCAAACGCTTCAATCAATTATTTTGAAAATGAGAAAATGAAAATTGCCCAAGCGGAAAGTTCTTTCGCCCAAAAAGCGAGAGATGAGCTTGTAGAAATAGAAACAAAACTTGATCGTTTGCTTGATTTGCAACTGAACGGCAATTTGTCGCAAGCGGAATATACCGCCAAGAAATACAAGCTCATTCTCGCTAAAAAAGATTTGGAAGAAAAAATATCCGCTTTTGGGCGAAAGAGCAATAATCGGTTCGAACTTGCCATTGCCTTTCTAAAAGACGCCAACCAAGCCGAAAAATACGCTCAACAAGAAAATCCCGAAAGGATTCGGGATTTTCTCAAAAAGATTGGTTCGAACTTCCGCATTGCCGACCGCACTTTGGTTTTGGATTTCAAAAATGCCTTCAAAATTGCGGAAAAATACCATGCCGAGGCGCTTTGCGCCGAGGCTGATTCTTACGATTTCACAAAAAGTGAAAATTGGCGGAGAGAAAGGGATTCGAACCCTTGATAAGTATTACCCTATACTGCGTTTCGAATGCAGCGCAATAAACCGGACTATGCGATCTCTCCTGTTAGGTATATTATAGCATATTATTATATATAGATAATATAAGGTATAATGAGAAAATTTGTTAACAAATAAAAAAGAGATAACTCATTGAGTTATCTCTGATGATTGGAATTGGTCATTCGGGCATTCTTTGAGCCCATTGTTCGTAAAGATCCATCATTGGATCAAGAGAATCCGGACGATAATAGACTGTCGGCTTTCTTTTGAAAGAACTATTATGCTTCCTTATTTTGGGAGCTTGACTCCCAATTACAAAAGGTTTCTGCAATACTGTTTGTTGTGTCACGTTTTTATTGCATTTTAGCTTTACAACAATATCACAAATATAAATTTTTGTCTAGAGATGGCAATATTTTATAGACCAAAAAACCTGAGTTTTTAATTCTCAGGCTTTCAGTAAAATTATTGAGGTAAGTTTTTTGCCTTATTTAGCAGTTCTTTTGTCAATAATTTCTTGTTGTACATTGCTAGGTACTGGCTGATAGTCATTGAATTCCATCACGGCATTTCCTCGTCCTTGTGTCATAGATCTAAGAGTAGTCACATATCCAAACATTGAGGATAGAGGAACTTTAGCTGATACGACTTTCAGTCCTCCTGTTCTATCATTCATTTCTTCAATAAGACCTCTTCTTGAGTTCAAATCTCCTACTACATCTCCCATATATTGTTCTGGGATTGTAACCTCAACCGCCATAATTGGCTCGAGGATAATTGGACTAGCTTTCTTTACAGCGGATGAGAGAGCCATGGATCCTGCAATTTTGAAGGCTGATTCAGAGGAGTCAACATCATGGTAAGATCCATCATAGACTGTAGCTTTGATATTAATAAGTGGATATCCAGCAATGACACCTCGGGAAATAGACTCTTTGATTCCCTTTTCAATAGCAGGTACATATTCGGATGGAATAGATCCTCCCTTTAATTCATTAGCAAATATATAGTGCTGTGGTTTCTTTGGATCAATTTCAACGGTTTCAGGATCAAAGGATTCAACTCTCAAATAAACATCTCCATATTGTCCCTTTCCTCCAGATTGCTTTATATATTTACCTTGAGCTTCTGCAGTTCCTTTGATGGTTTCTTTATAAGCTACCTGTGGTTGTCCTACATTGACTTCTACTCCAAATTCTCGTTTCATTCTATCTACAATAATGTCCAAATGTAGCTCTCCCATACCTGCAATTAGAGTATCTCCTGTCACCTCATCTGTGCTAACTTTAAGAGTTGGATCCTCGTCAGATAATTTGTGTAAGGCAAGACTCATTTTTTCTTGGTCAACTTTAGTCTTTGGCTCTAATTTTATCTGAATAACTGGCTCTGGGATTACAATTTTCTCAAGTATAATTGGATTTTTTTCATCACAAAGAGTATCTCCTGTAGTGGTGTTCTTCAGTCCTACAATAGCTCCAATTTCTCCAGCAGATAAAGATTCTACCTCAGTTCGGGAATTTGCATGCATCAACACCAAACGAGAAATCCTCTCTTTCTCACCCTTGGTAGAGTTATAGACATAGCTTCCACTCCTTAATACTCCAGAATAAACTCTGAAGAATACTAGCTGTCCAATATAAGGGTCTGTTGCAATCTTGAATGCAAGCCCAGCAAATGGTTCATCTATATCTGCTTTTCTAATTAATTCTTTCTCTTCATTATGAACATCAGTTCCTTTAGCAGCATCAATATCTAGAGGAGATGGTAAATATTCAATAACTGCATCAAGTAATTTTCTTACTATAGCTGTCCTGGAGTCTCCCCCCATCACTGGGAAAATCTTTGACTCTAGAGTTCCTTTTCTAATAGCATATTTCATCTCCTCTGTAGACAATTCTCCATCTGTTAAGAATAATTCAATCAATCTATCATCTACTTCGGAAACTTTTTCCATCAAAATTTGTCGATATTCTTCTACCTGTTCTAGCATATCTGTGGGCACTTCAGCCTCTATAATCTCAGTCATACCAGTCTCATCGGCATATACATAGGCTTTATTCTCAACCAAATCTACCAGACCTCTAATACCCTGTTCGAATCCAATTGGCAATGTAATAACTACTGCATCCTTGGATAATCTCTCTTGAATAGACTCAAAAGATTTATAAAAATCTCCACCAGTCTGATTAATTTTATTAACAAAACAAATTCTAGGCACATTATATCTATCGGCCTGTCGCCAGACAGTCTCAGATTGTGGTTCTACACCAGATTTTCCATCAAACACAGTCACAGCACCGTCCAAAACTCTAAGAGACCTCTCAACCTCCATAGTAAAATCTACGTGGCCAGGAGTATCAATGATGTTAATTCTATGATCATTCCAAAAGCAAGTGGTAGCTGCCGATGTAATGGTAATCCCTCTTTCTCTCTCTTGAGCCATCCAATCCATCTCAGCGGCTCCATCATGAACTTCTCCAATTTTATGCTTAAGCCCAGTGAAATACAAAATTCGCTCAGTAGTAGTAGTTTTACCAGCATCAATATGGGCAATAATACCAATATTACGAACACTCCTTAGGGGAATATCTTGATTATTTTTGGACATAGTATTTGATTCTTAATTACTAATGTGTAGAATTGTTAGTGATTTTGTTTTACTACAAAGATAAAAAAAGGGGGCGTAGTTTTATCTCAAATGAGCAAAGGCACGGTTAGCCTCAGCCATTCTCTGAGTATCATCTTTTTTCTTTATAACAGTTCCAGTTTGGTTAAAAGCATCCATTAGCTCTTCGGCTAATTTTTTATTTGTAGGCTTACCTTTTTTCTTACGAACAGCATCTAGAATCCATCTAAAAGCAAGAGCCGTCTTACGAGCTGGCCTTACTTCTACAGGAACCTGATAATTAGCTCCTCCTACTCTTCGTGACTTTACCTCAACTGCTGGAGAAATATTTTTCACAGCAGTGTTAAAGACATTCAAAGAGTCTTGGGAATATTCTTTTTCAATAATATCCATAGCTCCATAAAAAACATTACGAGCTACTGATTTTTTACCATCTAACATAATGTAGTTGATAAATTGAGATACCAAAATATTCTTGTATCTTGGATCTAGTTCTATTTCTCTAGTATAATTGCGCTTTCTTCTAGCCATAATATTTAAAATATCTTAATTAAAGTCTATTGTTTAGGTCTTTTTACACCATATTTACTTCGCTCTTGAGACCTTCCGTCAACGCCAGCAGTATCTAGAACTCCTCGAACAATATGATATCTAACTCCTGGTAAATCTTTTACTCTTCCACCTCTTAACATTACAACTGAATGCTCTTGCAAATTATGTCCCATTCCAGGAATATAGGCGGTTACTTCTTGTCCATTGGATAGTCTTACTCTAGCAATTTTACGAAGAGCAGAGTTAGGCTTCTTGGGAGTAGTAGTAGTGACTTTCACACATACACCTCTTTTGAAAGGAGAATTGCTCTCCAAAGGCTTGTTTTTAAGTACATTAAAAGTCCTACCTAAAGCTGGGGACTTGGTTTTTTTGATAGCAGTCTTGCGACCCTTTCTTACTAATTGTTGTATGGTAGGCATAAAATAATAGTTATAATTAGCTAGGTGAGATTCTTTACACTTTGAATCATCAAAAGTACACCTCTTTTTGGGAACTTATATCATTGTATTATATATATTGTAATTTGTCAATATTAGGTGGGAGGGAGTAAATTGAGCTAAATTACCCTCTTGAGGGGTGGACAGCTTTGCTGGACGGGGTAGAGTATTTTGTAACTTGAGCTTCTGTCCTCCTTTGGAGGAGGTGGCACGAAGTGCCGGTGGTGGATTAAGTTTAATATTATTATAAACAAGAATTGATTTTAGTATTTCAAGTATTATCCACCCCCGCCTTACAGGCTTCCCCCTCCAAAGGGGGACAATTTAGAACTATGAATTTTTGCCCCCCTTTGGATAGGATGGATAAAACCTATGGTTTAGAATTTAAAATACAGTCCTCCTCCGTCACCTACGGTGACACCTCCCCCAAGGGAGGACAATAAACTGTCCCTGCCTACCGTAGGTATGGCCTCGCCGGCGAGGGTGGCGACGAAGTCGACGGGTGTGGACAGAATACTCTAAAATATATGCCCCTACAAAATTCTAAATTTGACATAGTCTAATATTTGTAATATTATCAAAAGACTAGATTTGAGGACTTAATTCTATGAGATTGAGAAAAAATCTATTTATAATAAGAATATTTTTGGTAAAGATAATAAATTCTGAAATAATTCGTTCAATACCAATAATACTACTCATTATAATTGCAGATATAGCCATTATAATCTGGGTGATAGCCTCCCAAATATACTTCTTGTTCAACAGAATAATAAACTGGTTTAAAAAAACAAGCCACCTAGAACCCCCTAGCTAAAATATATAGATTTTTATCCCCTCCTATTTGCAGCGAGGGGATTTTTACTTAAAATTGACATTTTTGCAATTTTGTGGTAATTATACGGATGTCCCATTGCTCTTTTACAAGATGTATGATCTAGTCCCCAGAAGACTCATTAATCCCTATTATGAAGTTCCAGATAGTGAAATTCATGTCATTACCTTCCTGAACAAGAGGCCAGGTAGTGGTGTATTGGGAAGATTCTCAACAATCGCCCTCCCAGGCCCACATCTCGTTTTACCTGGATCAGTGGTAACAGGAGAGTATGAACCTAATCAGTTCACCAGTTATCTCTTCCGTCATGAAGGACCAAGATCCGTACCCCCAGAACAACGGACTTATGAACAAAGTGCTGACGATGTTGAGAAACTCGAGCTTGACGATGTAACTCTATTCGCAAGAGGAAGTATTATTGCCCAAATCAAGGGGGAAACTCTCGAAGAACAGGCAAAGAATGTTTATAGAGTCCATTATTATGCGCAATCTCAAGATGAAAGAGAAGCTACTGAAGTTATTCTCAATGCGTATATTCGGGAAGTATTGCAAAGATACGCTTATCAAGACTATAAAACAAAAAAAGAGGCAGGAGTAGATGTGAGTAAAATTCAAATATCCAAAATAAAACCTGCTGAATTACTTCAAACTCTTGGGCTCAAGCAGGTAGGATTTCGAGTCGAATTGGATGAAACTAACACAGATTTTAGAGAAATAGGTAGGGCAATCATAGCCAAGCTTGACTATATTGGAGTAGAGTTACTCCAGATAAGTGCTAGTGTGGATTTACCTGACAAAGCCAATGCGGAGAAAAATGAAATCCTCATAAGCAAGCTTAGGCAACAGGCAGCTCTAGAAGATGAAATGGGTAGAAACGCAGTAATTACTCAGGCAAATATAAATAAAGCAGCAGAAGCTACTGGACTACTTAATGCACTGGAAGCACTCACAGAAAATGAGCGAATATCTCCTGAGGAGGCAAAGAGAATTCTATTTGAATGGCCCGCAGCAGAAAGACTAATTGGAGATAAGGCTAAAATTATTTTCCAAGGAGGTGGAACAAAAGAGAAACTACAAGGAATCCTTTTAGGAGCTCTCGAGGCCAATAAAGATTAATTCAGAAATAATACTAAGCCGTGACAATGTCACGGTTTTTTCTTTATGTTTATAAATATTGACATTTTAGCTAAAATATGATATATATACACAGAACTTCGCTCATTTTAAAGTAAATGGCAATTCCTCGTAAATCCCGTACCTCCCCCTCCCCTGCTCCAGCAAAGGTGAACTCTACGACGGCATCTTCTGCTTCAAGTGGAGGTGGCTCAGCTCAGAAGGGTAAAAGTATCCCAAACTGGATAATGCCAATAGGGATAGCCTACCTAATGATCCGGGGATTATTCATAATTGGGAGTAATTATATAGCTACATTCGACTGGGTAATCATAGCTATACTTTTTCTTCTAGCTATAATTAGCTTTTGGAATGGCAAGAATAGATGGCTGTCTTTAATCTTAATCGTGGCAGCTGGTTGTATAATCTGGTTTAATCAAGCTCATATAGACTCCTCCAATCAAAATTCCACCGAGCAATCGGCGGGACAGGAGCAGGTTGCTACTGCTCCAGCTACTGTTGAGGAAGAGGAAATTTCTAAAGAACCAATTCTGCCAAAAAGTAATAACCCTATTTTATTAACAAAAAGTGGCTATTATAATACCATTAAAGGTAAATACAGGCTATGTTTTTCTTGGCTAGGTGATGAAGAGGATGGTGGTTCTAGGATTAATCAAAGTATAAAAATCAATGATGTTGAATTTAACTCGAGAGGGAGCAATTGTTATCCATATAAATCAGAAGGAAAGATTTATGTTGAATTTATAAATCCTACACAAACCCCTAATGATTCTTATTCATATTATAAAAAAAGAGTTGGGGGACAAGGAATATATCCATTTTTGGAACTAGTGAAATAATTGAATATTAGAGACGACTTACAGTATTGTAAAGTCGTCTCTTAGTTTTATTTTCTACCCTGCCAAAGCAGTAATTACATATTGAGTGATTAGGAAAGCTCCCATAATTATCATAAGTCCCACAATAGCATTCCTGATTCCGTCTAAGGCTTGTCCCACTTCTCCTGGATTGGAGCTGGTCATATATTTAAATCCCGACATTACTAATACAGCTACTGTAATAGCACCTAATATACCCAAGAGTGCATTGATTATACCTGCTATTAGCTCAGTTAGGCTATTGAATCGAATTGGGTTTATAAATCCTACTGTTTGCGGGGCAGTAGCATCGGTGGGAGTAGTATTAGCTGGAGTTCCGGGGGTAGATGCATTGGGTTTACAAACTTTATTTACACCTTGCTCGACACAAACTTCTGTAGTTGGATTACATGTTGTATTTCCCCCACACTTACCATCAGAAGTGGCTGCATTAGGTCTGCAAGCTTTATTTCCACCTTGCTCGACACAAACTTCTGTAGTTGGATTACATGTTGTATTTCCCCCACAAGTCGCTGGAGTTGATCCTCCTGGATTACCTGTTGGTTTTTTGGTGGTATCACAAGTAGGGCCTTGACCTCTAGTATTGCTAGGACAGACACCCAATTGGCCATTTAAATCACATGCATCACCAGGAAATGCACAATCTTTCCAACCATTAACCTCTTTGTTACAATAAAAATTACCCCCTCCAAATAGACTATCATTTACAGTCCCTCTTCTATCACAAAATCCATTAATTGTCTGAGTTACAGGAGCATTACTACCTGTGCTGACTGTATTACTATAACTACAAGCATCACCATTTTTTTTATTATTACAAGCATCATCTTCATTCGTAGCTGGCTGGGCTTGTATTGTATTGAAACTAACTAAAGACACTACACTCAGTATCATTACTAAAATATACTTTTTCATATTGGTTTAATTTAATATATTATTAATATTAGCCTCTATTTCCTCCTCTTCTACTGGAATAGAATCTTGAAAGACAAAGCTCAATACCACATTGGAAGCGACAAAGGCAAAGAAGATAATTATAAGTCCAATTATAGCATTAGCCATTCTAGATCTTGCTTCTTTGGCTTTATCATCGCTACCTCCAGAGGTGGCATATTCAAATCCGGCAAACAAGAATATTCCGAATACAACAATACCTATAAATCCCAAAATCCAATTTATAATTAGCTCTAATGAATCTACAAAATTTGTTCCTTGATATACTCCAGAATTATCTGGTATTGCACCTTTTTCTGGTGGATTTACTATATCCGGGGCTCTAAAGGATGCAAGAGTAGTATCTGGAGATATTATCAACAATATTCCCAAAATTGACAAGACTATTAATATTAATTTCATATCTATGTTGGTTTATTATAGATTGTATTATATCATAAATATAGATATATATCAAATTTTGTCACTACAAAACAAAAAGAGAGTTATTACACTCTCTTTTTGTTTTGTTAAACTTTATTTATTATAGACTATCTCGAAATACAAATGAAAGAATTGTATTAGAAGCGACAAAGGCAAAGAAGATAATTATAAGTCCTATCACAGCATTAACCATTCTAGATCTTGCTTCTTTGGCTTTATCATCGCTACCTCCAGAGGTGGCATATTCAAATCCGGCAAACAAGAATATTCCGAATACAACAATACCTATAAATCCAAGTGCCCATTGAATAACTACTTGTATTGTACCAACTAGGTCAGTAGATTGATTAGTCCCAGATACTTGAGGTATTTCACCTATTACTCTATTATCTGGTACTGGTCGTGCAGCACCAGCAATAACTGGAGCTAACAATAGAATCGGGAGTATAACTCTATTTAATGTTGATTTTAATCTTTGAATAGTATTCATATTGATATAATAAATTATTAATATTAAGTTCTAACTTAATTATATACTACTCTATAAAACTTTGCAAGAGTAAAAATTGTGGATAACTTTTTATAGTCCAAAAACAAAACTTAATACTGTATTGGATATTACAAAAGCAAATCCAATTATAAATAGTCCTATTACGGCATTAGTGATGGTGGATATTGCATCTTGAGTTTTCTTGGCATCTCCACCTGCAGTGGCATAATTAAAGCCCGAGACTATAATTATGACAAACAAAATTACACCAGTTAGTCCTAGGCTCCATTTTACAATATTGGCAACAAAAGTAAATAAAGTTCCTTGTTCTGTAACTCCTGTTCCAGTAGGTAAGGCTAATACTGGAGGTAGAGATTCCTGAGCTTGTGTTGTTCTGATTATAAATTCTGAGAGTAGTGAGTTTAACATATTTGTGTATTATCCACTGGCTAATAATCCACTTGTCACAAAATTAGTAATCAGGAAAGCCCCCATAATGATAAGTAGTCCCACTACAGCATTAGTAATAGCTCCAGTGGCAGCTGCTGTTTTACTTGCATCTCCACCTGCTATCATATAGATATAGCCTTGTATTACTATAATCATAAAGAATACTGTTCCCAAAATTCCTAATATCCATCTAATTATATTAGCTACATATCCGATGAGTGTTCCTCCTGTATTGAGGCCTGAATCTTGTCCTCTGAAAGCGTCTAAACCTTCTTGTAGTCCAGTTGGATTATTTCCACCTCCTGTAGTAGCTGCATCATCTTGCTGATTTGCTGGAGTATTGCCTCCTGCTGTTGGAGCTGGACTTAATGAAGAGGTAACTTTTGTAGCACATACTATTTCTCTATCTTTATTAGAAACACAAGCTTGATTGGAGCCACACCTAATACTACTGTCTCCTGGACAAATCCCACTACTATTAGCTTGACTGTCAAGACATTTAGTGGCTCCATCAACATTGACACATACTCTAGGTGATTGACAAGATACCCCCCCACAAGTTTGTGCATTTGTAACATTAAAGCTTATAAAAAAGACAAATATTAGACATAAACTGATTCTATATAGATATTTCATATTGTTAATTTAATATATTTATTATTATATCATCTTCTTCTTAATTTCCAAATAAATACCCCTACTCCGGCTACAAGGAATAGTATTCCACCTATTAGAAGAAATATATTGGATCTGTTTTCTGTTTTGATTGTATTTGTGGGTGCAGGATTAGTTAAAGATGAATTAGTAGACAATAAGACAACTCCTTCCTCATTTCTAATTACTCCATTTTGAGCTTGTAATGTTTTGATTGTCTCATCAGAGAATTGAATATTATCTCCTATACAATCTGATATACAGGTATTAGAGTCCTCGCCTTTCTCATATTCACAGATATTGTTTTGATTACAGGTACTTGTTCCTGATACATCTATATTTAATATATTTCCATTCTGAATTTTAATATTAATCGATTTAACATGAGGGAAATAATCTACATTTATTACAAAGGATCCTTCAGTATAGGGATAAACCAAAGTCTGTGGAAAAGCATATTGATAAGCCTCTAGACTTACTTGAAAATTATTATCTATAGGTAAATTAGCTCTTTCGTCAAAAGATATACTATCTTCAGTATCTACTAATTGTACTGGCTCTGAAATAAATCTATCTAGACGAATTTCATTTGACGATCTATCGTAGAAAAGTGAAATTTGATAACTTTTAGCATCGGCTAAAGCTGGGATAAATATTGTTAGAAATAAAATGGGATATATATATAATTTCATATAACTATAGTTAATTATGGACAATTATCAGCATCTAATTTTTTACAAAGAGTTGCAAAATTTGGTTGCGCTCTAGTATTGTTATTTGGTTGACAATATCTTTTATCTGAACAATCTGCACAGCCTGGAACTGGAGTCCATTGACATGCCCCTGGATATCCTGGTTTAGCCATATTTGCCTTAGCATTAGCAGCAAAAGAATCACATGTAGTTATTCCTGCTCTTCTTAAATAAGCTGCTACAGCCCTATCTTGATTCGCTGGGGACATATCTGAGACATTTGCTGCACTAGCCCACCCCCTCCAAGTATCAGCTATAATTTGATATCTACCATATGCCCCCCCTCCTGGATGAGTAGTTGTAGTTTCAGGTAAAACTCTTCCTCCTACAGCTGTAAAATAACCTTGTCTTGTACGAACCCCTTCATAATAAGATATAGACCTCAGCACTGCTGATAATTCCCCAGTTATACTTTTATCATCTAGACAAGCCACACTTTCTATACCCGTATCAGAGCTACCACCTGGAGTAGCCACCCCTCCTCCATTCTGGCCTCTAGCATTAAAGGTGCTGGCAGTATCACATTTTACACTAAATATTTCTCCGTCTTGAAAGTCCAATACTGCTGAGAAATTGGCTGACTGGAAGCCTAATGTGACTAAGACAAAACTAAATAACAAAAAGCTTGCCATTACTAAGAGTAGTCCTATGACTGCATTACTAATTATAGCATAACCCTCACTAACTCTTCCTGAATTACCTGCTGAGGTTACTACATAAAGTCCTCCGATTACTATGCTCAAAACTGCCAGTGCCGCTAGTAAACCTAAGGCAAAGTTAAATATATCCCTTACTAATATAAATATATCACAAATTGTACAATCTCGACTCACTCCACATTTTACTAATCCTGACTCTGAGCCTGATGCACCTGATGTCTGAGCTATTGTAATATTTGTGTTTAATAAAACAATAATAAATATAAAGAATATTGATATAATGAATTTAGGAATAGAATGAAAGATGATATTTTTCATCTTGCGAAATTATCTGCTAAGACTTGTATCTGAGCCTGTGCTTGAGCCATTGCTTGAGACAAGCTAAACAAACCTGAATTGAAGTTATTAATAGCTTCAATAAAAATTTTATCTACGGTATTATTATCTGGTTGTCGCCAAGTTTTAGCTTGGATAATCTGACTCACAAATACTCCATAATCTAAATCTTGAGCCTGTGTTTCGATCAAATCTCTCCTTGGGGTTGGTCTCTTGGTATTAAGAAAATATTCTTGGGACTGTTCCTTTTCTGTCATAAATTTTAAAAAGGTATAAGCTTCATTAGAATATTTGGATTGTGTACTAACTCCATAACCCCAATAATTTGCATAGTTAGAAAGCCCAGAATCTAGTGACACCTGTGGTAATGGAGCTACTGCAAAATTAAGTCTAGGAGCCTTGGATTTAATAGACTCTACCTGATATGAATAACCTACCATCATCGCCACTTCCCTTTCATAAAAAGCATCTATTGAATTATCTAAAGTAGAATTCCAATTATACACAGTTTTACGGGGATTGGCAAAATCCGTATAATATTCTAATGCTAACTCTGCTGGATTAATATCTTGACCACTTTGTACTCTCTTTTGTGTGAAGTCAATTTTAGTGTAATCATTGGGATCTGTCATCTGAGCTCCGGCTTGTAGCATTAAAACAGCTAGTATATCTGGAGATCTATTGACATTATCACCTGTTCCCAAGGCTATTCCAGCTTGATTTATATTGCCAAATTGATCTAATTTAGTTAGTCTAGGTACAATCTGCTGTATTTCTTGCCATGTTTTTGGTGGACTTACTATACCTGCATCGTTAAAAGCATCTTTATTATAGAATAAAGCTAAAGTATCTGTATACAAAGGAAATCCATAAACTTTATCATCTACCACAAAGTCATCATACACTACGTCTACAAATCTTTCTTTATATTCTTTTAATGTCATAATGTCTTCTGACATTGGAGCTAACTTGTTTTTATGTTTACTATACCAAGTATGATGCATAGCAAAGATATCTGGACCTCTATTTTCAGCTAAGGCATTGACTAGCTCTGTCTCGTATTCCTGTGGAGTTAGTTTACGATATTCTATATTTATAGAACTATATTGTTTTCTAAATTCCGAGATATATTTTTCTATTAGACTGCTATCATCCCATAATCCCCAAATTTTTAGCTCTGCTTGCTGTAATTTTTCATCCCCTCTTCCTGGCCTAAATCCTAATGCATTCGCTAACATCAATAGAATCATAGCTGACATAAAAACACCAGCTGCTATTATGACTTTACGGTTTTTTACAAAAGAATCTAATGAGTTATTCTTAGACATGGTTATAATTTATTGAATACATAGCTATAATGATATTTACCTGCATCAACTTTATAAGATACTTCAAAACCAGTATTTTGGACTAAAGAAACTATCTCTCTTTCTGGTAATCTTAGGTTTTTAGGAGGACCAATAGGACTAGTCATATCCCATTCAATCAAAGCTAAACTCCCAGAATCTTTGAGCACTCTATATGCTTCTTGAATTAGATTTTTTTTGTTACTGACCTGGAACATAATATTGTGAATCATAACTAAATCTAAAGAACCTTCTGGTAAAGTTGATCCAGACTCACATTCAAGATTAGCTAAAATAAGTTCTATATTAGTGATTCCTTTGATTTTGGATCTACTCCTTAATGACTGATGAGCAGATTCCATAACATCAATAGCATAAACCTTACCTTTGGGTGCAATAATTTTAGCAATAGCGATTGCAAAGTCTCCTGCCCCACTACCAAAGTCTGCTACTCTAGCAGTAGATTGGACACCAAATTGTTCTACTATTTCTCTTGGGGATAAAAATCTATTAGATTTATCTATCATAATTTATTTTAATTTTGGAATTTATTGAAGTAGTATAATCTATTTTAAGTATACTGGATTTTTGGTGAATAGTCAAATTATTTATTCTGTCTCTGCATCTGGTTCATCCTCAGTAGTGACGGCAATAGATGCGATACTATCCTCTTTACTTAATCTCATAATTTTTACTCCTTGTGTGTCGCGAGATAGGGTTGGAATATCTTTTTGAATGTTTAACTTTATTATATTTCCTCCTAGAGAGATGGCTATTAATTCCTTACTTTCAGTAGTTACTACTTGTGCACCTATAACTGGACCTGTTTTAGAGGTGACTTTAGAGACCTTGACTCCACCACCACCTCTTTTTTGTACTTTATAATGACTCAATTTACTCTTTTTACCATACCCATAAGATGTAGCTATCACTAGCCAACCTTGCTCATCACCTGACCTAATGGTTTGCATAGATAAGACTGTGTCATCGGACTTGAGTGTTATGGCTTTGACTCCAGCTGCAGTTCGACCCATTGCTCTTAATTCTTCTTGAGGGAATCTAATCGCTTTACCTTGAGTGGTAAATAACATAATATCATCATCAGGACAAGTACCTGTAGCTTGTATTAAAGTGTCATTATCTTTAAGGTTGATAGCTATAATACCCCCTTTTCTAACATTAGAATATACTGACATTGCACTTTTTTTGATAATTCCTAATTTAGTTACAATAGAAATAAAGCTATCTGGGGAATCTTCAGTTGGCAAAATAGATTGAATTTGCTCCTGCTTGGATAACTCCAAAAAGTTTACAATGGATTGCCCTTTAGCTATTCTGGAGCCTTGTGGTATTTCATAGGCTTTCATTTTCAAGACTCTACCATTATTGGTAAAGAATAGTAATTTGGAATGAGTAGTAGTATGTAAAAAGATAGATACAGAGTCATCTTCTCTTGTTTTCACTCCTGATATACCCACACCACCTCGTCTTTGAGAACGGTATTCTTTAGGATCTACTCTTTTGATATATCCATCTCTAGTCAAAATTATAATAGTATCTTCATTTGGGATAAAATCAGTTTCTTTAAAATCTCCTAAATCTTCTTGAAATACTCTAGTTTTTCTCTCATCACCATATTGATCGGAAACTTCTTGTAAGTCATTTTTGATAATTGCAAAAATTCTATCTTCTGAAGCTAAAATAGATTCTAATTCTTGAATTAATAGCATTAATCCAGCTAATTCATCCAAAATTTTCTGACGTTCTAATCCTGCTAAAGTTTGTAATCGCATATCCAAAATTGCCTGTGATTGTAGTTGACTAAATTCAAATTTTTTGATTAAGTTAACTTTTGCAATCTCTTTACTCTCAGAAGCTCTAATAATACTAATTACTTCGTCTATAAAATCTAAAGCTTTTTTGAGTCCTTCTAAAATATGAGCTCGGTCTTTGGCTTGTTGTAATTCAAATTTTGTTTTCCTAATTATTACTTCTTTACGGTGAGCAATATAATATTGTAGAGCTTGTTTTAGAGATAGAGTTTTCGGTTCTATCCCATCACAAAGTGCCAACATATTAACATGATAGGTTTTTTGTAAATCAGTAAGTTTATAAAGTTTATTTAATACCTTTTGGGGATAAGCATCTGATTTTAATTCAATTACTATTCTAACTTGTTTTGATGACTCATCTCTAATGTCTCTAATACCCTCTAATTTTTTATCTCGTACCATATTGGCCATCTTCTCAATCAAAGTAGCTTTATTGGTCTGATAAGTCATCTCAGAAACTATTATGTCAAAAGAATTGCTTTTTTTAGCTCTCTCTACAATCTCAGCCTTAGCTCTGGTTACCAAAGGACCTCTTCCTGTAGCATAGACTTGCCTTATATTATCTATATTGTATAGCTCCCCCCCAGTAGGAAAGTCTGGACCTTTGACAAATTTCAATAATTCTTCAATGGTAATCTCTGGGTTCTCAATCAGAGCAATAGTAGCTCCCACAACCTCTTTTAAGTTATGTGGTGGTATATTGGTCGCCATACCCACAGCGATTCCAGTCCCCCCATTAATAAGTAAGTTAGGCACTCTGGCTGGTAAGACACTAGGTTCATTGCGACTTCCATCGTAGTTAGGTACAAAGTTAACAGTATTTTTATCTATGTCAAGCAACATTTCTCTAGTTATTTTGGCCATTTTAGCTTCGGTATACCTCATCGCAGCAGCTGAATCTCCATCCATAGATCCAAAATTTCCTTGTCCTTTAACCAAAGTATATCTTAGTGAGAAATACTGTGCCATACGAACCAGAGAATCATACACAGCCGTATCTCCATGAGGATGATATTTACCTAACACATCTCCAACTATTTTAGCTGATTTGCTAAATTTAGCCTCTGGCCTTAACCCAAGCTCATGCATAGCATATAAAATCCTTCTATGTACTGGCTTTAGGCCATCTCTCACATCTGGCAGGGCTCTATCTATAATCACACTCATTGAGTAGTCGATATAAGCGTTTTCCATCTCGGAGACAATATCAGTAAATTCAATATTGCCCATATTTTCAATCTTTTGGATATTAGTATCTTCTGTAGCCATAATTTTAACTATTTAATCTGAGGTTCTAAAGCTTTAATCTCAACAGTATCAAAAGGCAAATCCGCTTTTTTGATAGTCATCTCAGTCTCTGGCTCTAATTTGACTCCATACTCACTACTCAAAGCTTGTAATTGAGCTTCTGTTTCATAAATTGGGATTACAATTCTAGGTTCAACAGAGTTGATTAATTGAATTGACTTCTCAGAGCCAAAAGAACTAGTCATAGCCATAATTAGAATATCAGAACTACCCAAAAACTCTAAATCTTTAGAATCTAAGTTATGATTAATTCCCAATATAAAACCCAGTAACATACCTTCTGCAGATAATGAAACTAGGTTTATAGGGTGAGTCATAGATTCTTGTTGAATAGATTTTACTATAACAGTAACTCCCTGATATGAGTATTCCCCAGCTCCACTTATATGATATCCGTTGGCATTATCATATCTAATTAAATTGGTAGATATAGTTAGATCATTATCTTTAATACTAATAATTGGTTTTGAATTTTCTTCTATAACTGGGTTAATAACTACTCTATAGTCTTTACCTTTGATTGTGAGCGTTATATTATTGTGCCATTGTATCTGCATATTTGATTATTTATTCTGAGTAATAGTGTTATGTAGTAATTGCTTTGCAATTTGTGGGTTTGCACTGCCTTTAGAATATCTCATTACCTGGCCCACCAAAAATTGTATCACATTTTCATTACCATTTTTATAATCTAAGACTACTTTTTCTTGCTCTTGGACAACTTGATCTACAATTTTTTGCAAGGCATCTGTGTCATTTACCTGCCTTAGGCTATTTAATTCTACGATTTCACTAGGGTCTGAGCCAGTCTCCACCATCTGTAACAATAAAGTCTGAGCTCCGGTGGATGATACCTCTCCGCTAAATACAATTTTGATGAATTCAGCATAATTCTCAGCAGATACTGGAGAATCCTTAAATGTGAAATTTCTCTCAGCATAATGTTTGATAAGTTCTGTCAGAATATAATTGGCAGATAATTTGATGATTTTAGAGTGTTCTGATTCAGATAATGGTTTACTATCTACTTTCATCCATGCTTCTAATTCTGAAATAACCTGTTCAAAATAATCAGCTAAGGCCTTATTTTTAACTAAAACTTCAATTTGCTGAAATGGTAAATTATATTGAGTGGTAAATCTTTGTCTCTTGGCAATTGGTAATTCTGCTTTAATACTAGCTGCATCAGCTATAATTTCAGCTGTCTCAAATGGAGGAATATCTGGCTCCACAAAATATCTATAATCATTAGCATTTTCTTTCTTTCTTTGACTAAAGGTAATCATCTTAGAATCATCCCAGCCTCTAGTCTCCTGAATAATCTCTCCACCTTGACTTAAAACTTCAGATTGTCTTGCAATTTCATAAGTTATTGCCTGCTCTACTACACGAAATGAATTCAAATTTTTAATCTCAACTTTAGTTCCAAAAGCTTCCGTTCCTTTCTCCCGAAGAGAAATATTAACCTCACATCGCATCTGCCCCTTATCCATATCCCCATCAGATATGTCCAAGTATCTCAAAATTAACTGCAATTCTTCACAAAAAATCTTAGCCTCCTCAGCATTACGAATATCTGGTTCGGTCACCAGTTCCATCAAAGGAAGTCCCGCTCTATTATAATCTACTACAGTTTTTCCATTGATATGAGATAATTTACCGGTATCTTCCTCCATATGAATTCTGGTAATACGAATATGCTTTACTCCCTTAGAGGTTAGAATTTCAATTTCTCCATCATAACATAATGGTCTCTCATATTGAGTAATTTGATACCCCTTAGGTAGGTCAGGGTAAAAGTAGCTTTTTCGCTCAAACCAAGTGTAATCTGAAATCTTACAATTTAGAGCCTGCCCAAATCTAGCTAATTTAACCAAAGCTTCGCGATTTGGCACCGGTAGAGTTCCGGGATGCCCAGTACAAATGGGACAAATATGAATATTAGGCTTATCTTCAAGCCCTAGACCATTCACACAGGAACAAAACATCTTAGATTTTGTTTTAGATTCAACATGAACCTCCATTCCAATAACTGCTGCGTATTCTCTCATAATATATATGTAGGTATTATTTAAATTTAATTATATCATAATATTGTGGTTTTGAGAATAGCTGACACAAAATAGTATACCTATAAACTTGCTATTTCTACCATTTTATGCTATGATACACTACATATAATAATATATTTTGGATATGATTCTAGACATAGAAACTGGGCTTGAAAACCCAATCCTAAGAACTCCATCTAAACCAATTGAGCTTATAACGAGAGATGTACATAAATTAGCTCGAGATATGAAATCCAGTATTTTACCAAATTACGGGATAGGTCTTGCAGCTCCTCAAGTAGGGCAAAATGTCAGGATGATTCTTATCAGTATTCCTTCTGAATACTATAAAAACACTGGTTTTATAGACTGTCAATTAGACCAAAACTATATAATAATTAACCCAGTAATAACCTCAGTTAGTACAGATACCTCGATTATAGAAGAAGGTTGCCTGTCTCTGCCAGATTATTTTGCCGAAGTAGTAAGACCTACCAGTGTGGAATTTGAAGGGCTAAACCTAAAAGGAGATGCAATTGGGGGAAGTGCAGATGGAATATTTGCCCGAATCATACAACATGAAATAGACCATTTAGATGGGATATTATTTGCAGATAAGGCCCTACCAATCAAGCCAAAACAACCTGGAAAACTATATGTTTAAACCAAATATTGTAGTTTGGGGAACTCCCAAGCTAACTGTATTAATAGCTGAATCTTTATTGCACTGGGCTAATATAAGCTCAATTATTACCACCCCCGACACTCCTCAGGGGCGTAAAAAAATCCTCACCCCCAGCCCACTAAAACTTTTTGCTCAAGAGCATCATATCCCAGTCTTTAGTCCGGATAAACTCAATAACCCAGATACAATCAATCTATTACAAGGATTAGAATCAGATATATGGCTCGTCATTGCCTATGGCAAAATTATACCCCAAGATATACTAGATATAATGCCGAATAAAGTTGTCAATATCCACCCCTCTCTATTACCACAATACCGAGGACCAGCTCCGATTCATGCTAGTCTCCGCAATGGAGACACTAGTACCGCCGTCAGTCTAATGCAATTAGATCATCTGATGGATCATGGGCCAATTATAGTTCAGCAAAAAATAGACATTCTACACACTGATACCTATATAGAGCTAGAACAAAAGATTATAGAGACTAGTACTGCAATACTCTTAAAATATTTACGACCATTTTTGGCAGGGCTTATCACCCCACAGCCACAAGAGGATAACCAAGCCAGCATAGTGGCAATGGTCCAGAAACAAGATGGGCAAATTAGCTGGCAAACCCAAACCGCACAGAATATAATCAACCTCTATCGAGCTTATATCAATTGGCCTCAAGTATACACCCACCTCAATAATAGTAAAAAAGTAATTCTGGAACACATGAAATTCGAAGCTGACAGATCTATTCACAACTTAAAACCAGGATATTGGCAACTAGACTCACAAAACAACCAACTAATTATCGGTACTATAGACGGGAATATAGTGGTAAACAAAATAAAAATAGAAGGTAAAAACTCCATTGATCCCAAAAGCTTCGCCAATGGGTATAAAGACACTTATTTTGTAAGTGAGTAGTTAATTCATACTTTTTTCCTCCCTTGGGGGAGGTGACGGAGGGGAATTTTAATGAAAAGCACAGGCGACTGTAAGGTCGCCCCTACTATATATATGGAGGAATAAACCCTCCGCTACGAAAAAAGTTGCTTTGGGTACAGAGTTCAGTCTATACCTCAAAAGTGGAATTTATGATAACAATTAAATACTTCACAGATATAATGTCTCTATAAACTTTTGACAAAATTGTTATTTTATGCTATAATCCGTGCCTGAAAGAATAATTAAACTTATGACTATAGCATTTGTTGGCACTAGAGGTATTCCATATCAAAGTACCAGGGATAGAAATGAATATAATCTAGAAGCTATTGCCATACCCTTAGCAAAGCGAGGGCATTCTGTTTATGTAGTCTCAGAGCCGAATTATAGTCAAGCTACTGAATATAAAGGCATCAATATTATTTCCATTAGCCCCACAGTCAAAGACACTATGAGAGCTTTAAAAAAAATCAAAGGGCTTGAAATAGTGCATATTAGATCCCTAGAATATGCTTGGGTGGCCTTTTGGGTTTCCTTACAAATGCCACAAGTAAGAATAATGTTTGATTATCAGCAATATACTTTTATCAATACTCCCCAAAATCGACAAAAGTTTAGACTATTAACTTATATCTCAGCTAAATTTTCTGATAGCCTAATCATTGCTAATCCTGCACTTACAAGTTTATTTAAACCTAGTTTTAAATCAAAACTATATACCATAACGACTGGGGTTGAGGTAAATAATTCTATCTCAGATAATAATATAAAGGACATATACCCTCAAGATTATATGGTGGTCAATGTTAGCCAATATAGAGATTCTAAAAGTGTAGAGTTATTTATCAAAGCCTATTGTAATCATAAAATCAATTACTCTTTGATAATATTAGGTAAAGTTATGCCGGAAATCAAAGAAAAATATAAGTCCAATCAGATTATCTTCGTAGGCGAATTGAGTGGAACTACCGAACAGGCTCTAATTCAAAATGCCAAAATATTTGTAGAAATTCCAACAGATAATGAGGATAAATACCCTCTATCCCTAGCTCTAGTCTCAGGTATTCCAACTCTGTCCTCCAGAGGAGTGTACAATCAGAGTTTAGTCAAGAATAAAGGTATATTCTTCACACCTTATAATTATAGTTCTATTATTACCGGACTCAATACAATTCAGGATATGTGGCCAATTCTAAGTCGTATGGCTGAGAGTTATATGCCTATAATCCGAGATAATTTATCTATTGATGGGCAAATTCACAAGTATTTATATACTTATCTAAACACTTTTCAAACTAAACAAGCAAGAAAATTTCTCCCCGCAAATACTTATTCTATACCTATCACTCAATAAAAATTTTTATTCAGCAGAATTATTGTCCTGAGTCTCAGTATCTGTAGACTCTGAGACCTCTTGAGTGGCTTCTTGGAACTTTTCTTCAAATTCTTGAGTTAATTTTCCAGTAATTTCTGATTTATGTTGCACTAATTCTGCTTTTAGATTCTCAACTTGAATTGCAAAGATTTCACTTAAATTCGGGACATTCTCTTGAATAAAGGTAGTTACTAATTCAGGATTATTATCATTGAGTAGGCTGTCTAGATGCTGAGCCTGCTCTTCACTAAGGGTATCATAAGCCGCACTGAGTACACGAACTTCGAGAATTTGGGTTAATTCATCTACCAATTGCGCTCTATTCTCAAGAGGTAAATCTTCTAGCCCTAATAGGGCGATGATATTGTCTTGATTTTCTTGTAGATTATCCATAGTGTTGTATTTAATTAATTATCTGGTTAGTACTTGCCTTACTACTGCTTTAATTCCTGTCATTTTGCTTGGCTGCAGGAATGTAGAAAGCGGCTGTAATCTAGCCCCTCCATTTGGTAGTCTAATTTGATTCCAGAAAGCAGAGGTTGGAATATTTCTATTACCACTAAATTCTGCCCAGTTAAAATCTTCTACAAATTGATCAGGAGATGTTATACCCTTAAACCTTAAATATTCTCTGAATAATTGAACATTTTGATTATTTGGATTAGGATTACTGACTATTGCATCATAAAGCCACTGTTTCCCAGCATCTGTTTGTACATAAGTATCCAATACCTGCTTACCTAAATTAGAATCATAAGGTAAATTGCCAACCTCACCCGCTATATATCTCTGAACTACATCCAAAGGTCTTGTTCCTCTAGCTAATTCTATTATATCTGGAGCATCTTCAAGTTTGGATAAAATAATATCATTAAGTTCAAAGCCTGGCAATTGGTCTAAATTCTCTACCCCCATAGTTTGGGCTATTTCATATAATTCATTTGGTCTTAGATTAGCAAAATCTGCTGCCCTATTGACTCCGAACCCAGATAGGAATCGTGCTCCTTCTTCATTACTTTTAATTTGGTTATACAAATCAACACTACCCTGCTCGCTGGTAGCAAATGAATGTATTACTTCTTGTAATTGTGCTTCTGTAAGACTATTTGCGCCTAAAGCTTCAGACATACCTTTAGTAAACTCATTGATTGCAACTGGTGGAACTTCTGTAGTAGGAGGTACTACTGCAGATTCAGATGCCGGTGGTTCTTCCGGAGCTGGTGAAGCTACTGAAGCCTCAGCTGACGGTGTGGCTGGTGGTTCTGTAGATCCTGGTTCAATAGTAGGAGCTTCTGCTGGAGATGGGGCAACATATTCTGCTTGTTTAAGAGCATCTAGATTATCTAGACTTAATTCAGTAAGACCCTCCAATTCACCTGGAGCTAAGTATCTAGAAATTTCAAATAGTTGCTCTTTTGAAAGACCTGCCATCTCACCTGCATTATCTATACTCCATCGAGCTAAGAATTCTCTTCCTCCTTCGGTACCTTGAGCTAATTGAAACATCGTATTCTGACCGACTCCCGACTGCACATAATTTTCTAGGGCATGCTGTATTTGGTCTGGACTAGCATTCTCTCCTAATTGCTTGGTTATCTCTCCCCAAATTGTCTCCCCTGAATCTAGACTAGATACATCTTGAGCTAATACTTCCCTAGCTTCATTAGCAGCTACCGCTGCTTGTCTCAGAGCTTCTTCTGGTGAAGGTAAATCAGGTCCTTCGCCTGGAGTAGGAGTAGAAGGTGTATTCAATGGTTTTATAGCCTCTGCCCCAGCCTCAGGAGCACTTGCTCCACCTGAACTACCTGGTCCAGCTCCTGGAGATTTTACTTCTGGAGTAGGATCTGTTGTAGGAATCTTTGGTCTAATTTCTCCAGTAGTACTTGTAGCATCTCCTAAACTAGGTTTGTTAAATTGTAAATCTTGTACAACTAGATTGGATAATAGAGACCCTCCCAAAGCAGTTCCAGCTACATTGGCTACTAATCTCTTATTCTTTTGATCATTAAGTGCTGAAATACGATCTTGTGAAATTCTAGTTAGAAGTCCATCTACTGTCTTAATCTTGAATTCTTTAGTATTTTTGAAATCAAATTTATAATCTGGACCATCAACTGCATTAGATTCACTTGATATATCCTGTTCATCTTCACTTTGATTATTTGCCCCTTCCAATCTAGCTCCTAATTCATTTAATCCCATTTCATAGGCTTTTTGTTGATTTAACTCTGTGAACTTACCTCCATTTAATCCATAGTATGATTCTAAGGTTGAGACTAATTTAGATAAATCTTCATCGGAGGCATTTTGTATATAACTGTCTTGCAAGGATTCATCTACTAATTTAGTAATCCCTCCTTTAAATTTTAGCAACTCAAAATTTGTTGTTAATGTAAATCTTTTGCTTTTTATATCTATATTCAAATTAGTATTCTCATCCTCAAATTTAGACCTTATAAGTTCACGGCTAGATATACCTGAAGCCGCCGCCATAGGATATGCAATAGTATGTCTTAGAGTATTTACTGCTCCTGCTAATGGAATTCCTGCCCCTGTGAAAGCAAGGAATGTGCTTGTTGCAAATAATCCTAGATTTACAGCCCCCACAGTACTTTTATTATTAATATACCAGTTGAATATTATATCTTTCATTGGATTAAGTGCTCTATCAAGTCCTGATTGATTTTTTTCCTGTAACTCTTTAGTTTGAACTACCCTCTCTCCACTCAATCTCTGAACTTCATCTGAGAACATCTCTTTTATCTTACCCTCTACTTCTATACTGGTTTCAGTTTTTAACAATGCTTCTAATGCTTCATTGTATTGAGACCTAATATCTTCTAATTCAGAGTTATTCTTTTTCTTAAGTCTAAATATTTTTTGAATTCTACCCCTAGTATTCTCAGACTCTGCTTGTGCATATAATTCTCTTAATTCTAAGAATTTTTGAAATTTATCTTGGTCTGTAGAAGTACTAATACCACTTCTAAATTCTTGATAAGCTTGTTTTGCTTGATCTAATTCTGATTTTACAAAATCATCCTTTGGATTTTCTTTTTGCCTATTTTGTAGAGCTTGAATATTATTCCACAACTGAATTTCCTGATAATATAAACTACCTCTATCTGGGTTATCAACTGGTGAATTTTCTACTCTCTCAGCTTGCTCAGGAGCTTCAGGATTAATTTCTGGAGCTTTCGCTACCCATGGATCTGGGATTTCATTATTTCCTTGTGCATCTTTATTTCTACTAAGATTACTAGCAAATATTTTTTCAAATTCTGTCTCTCCCCTTGATTCTGTACTCCAAGGATCTTGTTTAGCTTCAGTGGTTGGAACGGTTGATTGTCCAGTTTCATCTACAATAACTGGACCCAAATTATTTTTATCTAATACTCCTACTATAAAGTCTGGTGTTTGTGAATTTAGACCTCTTACTAAATATCCCTGATAATTCATATCATTGTCTAGAGATATACTCTTATCATATAAAATTCTTGATGGTCTTCTTGACTTAATTAAACTATCTGTTTTCATTGTTCGATTTAGCTCAATCTCAACTCCATTATCGGTAATATGAGTTATATCACCCTTTTCATCAAATTTATAGCCCCTTGCTTCTAAATATTGTCTAGTATCTACTCCTTCTGGATAAGACAATTGTATATCACGATCTTGGGGCAGAGTAGCTATTTCCCCATCTAGTAAATGAGCTAGATTGTATAGTGTATTCCAAGCTGTTTTTTCTAACTGACGATACTTTTCTTGCGATTCGACATTGACTTTATCAAGAGGAGAAGAGTGTTCAGTAGCAAATTGCTGATAATTAGCAATAGCCTGCCTTGCATTTTCTTTGAAGTTTTCTAATTTTTCTCCGTCAATTTTATAAGAAATATTTTCTGTATTTTGCTCTCTTTGTAATTTCGATACCTCTACCTCAATTAATCTGTCTAATTCTGCCTGTAAAGCGGCTGCTTCTGGTAAGTTTGATAATTCCTCATTCTCTAAAGGAGTTTCTTCATCTTGCTCCTCAGCTACTTCTGGGTTAGGGGTTTCTGTATCAACAGATTGCTCCTCTTCTGCAGGAGTAGTTACAGATTCAGTCTCAACAGCTGTAGTAGCATCTGATGTATTGGATTCATTTTGTGGCAAATATTTATCTAGGATTGTATCTAATCCTTCATCAATACTATCAGTGTCAGCAGGAATTACTTCCTCGAGAGGAGTAGATTTTTGTCCTTCTAAAGTAATCTCAGGCTGCCCTACTTCTGTAACTTCTTCTACCTGTTCATCTATTATTACCTCAGCACTAGTATTTTGTACCGTAATATCTTCATATTCATCCTGAGTTAGAGGAGGAAAATCATAATGTTCTCTATAAGAATTAATTTGTTTTAAACTCAGTTTTCCCTGTATATCTGGTAATTTGTTTTCTGCACTAGCCTGCTTCTTTATATTACCCAACCACGCTCCTTCAATACCTAAAATACTACCGATTCTTTTATAGTTTTGATTTATATATTTTCTACTGGCACTATGAAATTCCAAACTATCTTGACTCATCTCTGATTCATCCGCTCTATATCCTCCAGCTCGTTCTCTAAATGCATTTTCCATATTCTCAATATTTATTTTTATACTATATAATATTATATCACATTTATTAATTTTTAGCAAATTTTATAGGGCCTACTTTAATCAGCTTTGCGTGGGGCGATTACTGCCCATGGAGTTTTTAGCAATATTATTATATCGAGCCAAATGCTCCAATTTTCTATATAAAAGGTATCATATAAAACTTCTTCTTCAAAGCTAAGGTCTGACCTTCCATTGACTTGTGCCATACCGGTGATACCTGGTTTGATAGTTAGGACTTTTTTGTGATGTTGTTTGTATTTATCCACTTCTCTTGGCTGATGTGGTCGCGGACCTACTAGACTCATTGTGCCTTGCAGTACATTGAAGAATTGTGGTAACTCATCTATACTGGTTTTACGGATGAATTTACCTAGCCTAGTCACTCTTGGGTCATCTTTAATCTTATATACTGGTCCTGATTTGGTATTATTATCTGCTAGCAGTTTTTGTTCTAATTCTATGGAAGCGGTGTTATTTTCATTTGTACACATATCTTGATACATACTTCTGAATTTATAAACATCAAAGAGTTTCTTGGCTACACCTACTCTTTTATTTTTATAAAGGATTGGGCCTGGGGAATCTAATTTGATGGCTATAATTGTTAGTATATAAATTGGGGATAAAATTATTATAGCTATACTGGAAACTATAATATCAAAGGCTCGCTTGTATATACTTCCCCATCCTTCTAAAGTGGTTCTTTTGACTCTGAATAACAGTACTCCTGATAAGTTTTTGACCTCAACCTGAGTATACATATCAAAGATATTAGGCACATATTGAAAGTCGATTTTGTATTCTTCGCAAAGATAGTTGATTTTGATTAATCTATCTTGTTCTATATTGGTATCAGCTAAAATGACTTCGTCTATTTGTTTGGTTATAATCAAATGTTTTAAATCTTTGAAATTTAATTCTTTTTGCACATCTACAACTTTGTAACTAAATCCAGCCTTAGTATTAAGAGCGTCCAAAACTAATTTCCCCGCGATATCTCCACCTGTAATTACAGCTACTTTATGTAATCCCCATTTATAATTCTTGGTTATATAGTCTTGTATCCAATGCAATGTCATTCTACCTACAAGTAGTAAAATAATTGATAAAACCCAGATAGAGATAATTATAAACCTTGATGAGAATATATCTCTTGAAAAAAAGAAAAAATATAGAATAATTAATAATGTTGTAGTGGAAACTGAGCTTAAAATTCTGTAAAATTCTACCACTATTGTACGAGTTCTTTTGGTTATATACATACCTGAGAAGGCCAGAATTATATTGGTTATAATGGCAAATATTAAAACAGATCCATTATACCAAGTATTACTAAGGTCATATAAAATTGGCCTTGCTTCAAGCGCAAATCCTGATATTCTAATCTGATATGACAAAAATCCAGCTAAAATAATTAAAATAAAATCTACAGGTACTCTAATTGCACTGAATAATAGCTCAAATCTATTCATATTATATTTTAATTGATGATATTACTGTGTATCCAAAAGGAATATAAGCTGGATTCTGTTTAAGTATACTGCAAGCAATATAACCTAAGGTAATCATTTATCTTGAAATACTGTTGCCAGTATTTTCTTGGCGGCACTCTTTTCTATTAAAGAAAAGCACGACCTTGCACCTGATAGGGTTTATCTCTTTTCACCTTAGATGAGTTAGACTCAAATGTTTTGTCTCTGTGATACTGTCCCGCTTAAGTAAACTTAAGGGTGGGTGTTACCCACTATCATTTGTTATCTAAAAGATAATAGGTGTCCAGACTTTCCTCACTCACCACTAATGTGGATATGCGTAATTACCATTCCTCTTGGATACTATTTATTATAAAGATTTTTGACGAAAAGAGCAAGTTTTTTAACCTTGATTAGAGGAAATATCTACAATATTGAGTTGTAATTCCCTATGTCCACTCCATTCATTAACTTCTAGTCTAAATACCAAATCGATAATATCATTGCGATGTAACTGATCTACAATATGACCAAAATTAAATCCAATGGCATCAATTGTTAATGGGGTGCCAGATTGAGCTTCTGAGTTTAATTTTAACTTTATATGCTTTCTATCATTACCTATAACTTTTATGTCTAGTATTCTTAGTTTTCTAACTAAAAATACTGGGACAGAGTTATTCATTCCAAAAGGAGCTAATTTATAAAAAGCATCATATAAATCCCAATCTACTTCTTGTGCATTTAATTCTATGTCTATATTTTTGAATGGATGTAAATTATTTATTTCTACTTCTTCTCTGATTTTTTGTATGAAAAAATCTTTAACTTCTTCTTTTCTATGATTATCAAATGTAATTCCAGCAGCTTGACTATGGCCACCTCCAGATATAATCAAATCCTCCATTTGCTGTACTGTTTTAGCTATATCAAATTCTGGTATACTTCTAGCTGAAGCCACGCAATGATGTGCCTGCTCCTGATACAATATAACGGGTCTATAATATTTTTCTGTCAATCTAGATGCTACTATACCCAAGACTCCGATTGACCAATTTTTATCACCTTCAAAGATTAAAGCCTGATTTTGAATATCATCATATTGAATCAATTTAGCTTCTACTTCTTTTAATACTGATTCTGTTAAAGTCTTACGATTATCGTTTAATTTTTGTAGTTCTAATGCTAAATCATTAGCTTCCGAAGAGCTATCTGTTGTAAATAATTTAAATGCCTGATTAGCATGGGCAATTCTTCCTGCCGCATTAATTCTAGGAGCTATTTGAAACCCTACAGAGTACACACTTATACTATTACCCTCGACTCCATCAACTTCATCAACTTCTGTTGTTATACCAATGCTATCCATCAATGCTCTTAGCCCAATATTGCGAGTTTTTGCTAATACATAAAGACCGTATCTAACAATGATTCTATTCTCTCCCACTAAAGGCACCATATCTGCAATAGTACCAATTGCCGCCAAGTCTAATAACCATTTTTCATATCCAAGGGGGATAAGCTCATATCCTAATTGAGTTCTAGCTTCACTTAATAAGGCAGTCATTACTTTAAAAGCAAGCCCCGCCCCACATAGATCCTTGAACGGATATGGGTCTCCCTTCCTTTTAGGAACAATAATCCCAAAAGCAGGTGGCATTTCTTCTGGAACAGAGTGATGATCTATTACAATTACATCTATCCCTGAGTTTTGTATAACCTTAATCTCATCTTTACTTCTTACCCCACAATCTACTGTCAGAAGCAGTTTAGGCGCTTGCTCTAAAATATAACTGACTCCTGTATCTTTGAGTCCATAACCTTCTTTGTGGCGATCTGGTATATATACTGTGACATATTTGTCAACCTCTTTGTCAAACTTGTCTCCCTGATTCAAATTACCTTTTTGATGTAATGTTGAAAATGTTTTTTTTAGTCCTTGATACAAAATAGTGCTACCTGTCACTCCATCAGCATCATAATCTCCAAAAATAATAATTTTTTCTTTATTTTTTAGAGCCTCAAAAATCCTATTTATACTTTTTTGCATATCTAGTATTAAGAATGGATTTAGCAAATCCTGATAATCAGAATTCATAAAATTATCAATACCCTTAGGGTTTTTAATATCTCTATTCCACAATAACTGTAAAATCATTGGGTCAATTTCAGGATATTGAGATATAATATCTTGGGTTAGAGTTTTATTAATATACCATTGATATTTTGATTTCATATTAAAAATTTTTATTTATCTTCATTATCTAACTCAATAAAACAAGTATATGGCTTTACATCTTCACTTAAAACAACTCTAATGGATATATCATCAATATATTCATCTTCTATTATATCCTTACCTATAAAAGTCTTGATAAATTTTAAATAGTCTGGGGAATCCTTTCGGATATTTAATCTAAATGTTTTATCTTGAGTGTTTAAAATATCTAATATCTGACTCAGAATATCATTTGGAGTATTCTGTCCTCTGATTATAAAATATTTGACACCTAATTCTTTTGCTTTCTCCACATCTTCTGAGCGTCCCCAATGACTGAACAACACTATAGGTGTGTTTTTTTTGTCTGGTAATTGCTGAACTTCTTGAAATAATTCAAAACCTGTCTTCTCAGGCATATAAATACCTGAGAAGATCAAATCATATGTATTCTCTTTAATCTTATTAAGTCCCACTAGTCCATTTTCTGCTTCTTCAACTATAATATTACTATCCATTTTGAACCTATCGCCATATATAGCACGTATTTCTAGGTTATCCTCTACTATTAATATTCTATACTGTCTAGTATTAAAATTATTAAGACTATTATATTTATTGAGAATATCTTTGATTTTATCAGATACTTCGTCTGGAGTAGTACTACCTCTAATAATAAAGTTCTTAATACCTAATTCTTTCGCCTTTTGCATATCCTCAATTCGACCTAAATGACTAAATATTACAAATGGTATATTATTTAAGTTTTCATCAGATTGTAAGTCTTGGAATAGCTCAAAACCAGTTTTGTTGGGCATTTGTATTCCAGAGAATATTAAGTCGTAGTTATTTACTTTTATTTTATTAAGTCCATCTAAGCCATCTTCCGCTGTATATGTCTCAATATCTTTATCTAAACCCAATCTCTCAGTGTATATTTGACGTATTAATGGATCATCTTCTACTATTAATATTTTATATTTTTTTATCATAATTTTGTATTTAAGTATAGTATATTTCTAATAATCTATTATACTTACTAACTCTTTCGGCCCTAGCTGGAGCTCCAGATTTGATATAACCAGACTCCACTCCTACTGCTAAATCTGATATAAAAGTATCAATCGTATCTCCACTGCGATGAGATATCATGGTAGTGAAATTATTATTATGAGCCAAACTAATGGCCTCTAGAGTTTCAGTCAGGGTTCCTATTTGATTGGGTTTTATTAATACAGAATTACATAAATCCATATCTATAGCTGTCTTAATTCTTTTCGTATTAGTTACTAACAAATCATCTCCTACTATTCGTATGTTATTATTCATAGCCTGCTTAAAGTTTTTCCAATTTGCATAATCATCTTCTGAAAAAGGATCCTCTATAGAGACAATAGGATATTTTTGCAACCAATTTTGATATATGGATGCTAATTCTAAGCCAGAATAACTCTTCTTATCAAAGGTATATTTTGATTCTTTATTATTAAAAAATTCAGTAGCAGCCACATCCAAAGCTAAAGAACAGTCTACCCCTGGAATATATCCTGCTTCCTGAATAGCCTGCACTAATAGACTAAGTCCCGCTTCATTACTCTCTAATCTTGGAGCAAAACCTCCTTCGTCTCCTACTGATACAACTTGTCCATTTTGAGATAAAATATTTTTTAAAGTATGATATATTTCAGACCCAATACGGATATTCTCTTCAATATTATTTTTGAGAGGCATAATCATATATTCTTGTACGTCTAATCCTGAGTCTGCATGCTTACCCCCATTTAATACATTAAATCCAATTTGAGGAAATGATTTAACTAGAGTAGTATTTGGGGTGAATATATCTTGGATATATTGATAAAGTTCTTTGCCCTGAGAAATAGCTGTAGCTTTTGCAACTGCTAATGACACTGCTAATATAGCATTAGCTCCTAATCTTGTTTTATTATGAGTCCCATCTAAATTTATTAATATTTGATCTATCTCTTTTTGAATATAACTATTTTGACCTATCAAATTATCTCTGATTTCTGTATTAATATTAGCTATAGCCTTCAACACCCCTTGGCCGCCATAACGCTTCATATCCCCATCTCTTAATTCTACTGCTTCATGAGAACCAGTAGAAGCACCAGATGGAACATATGCTCTTGCACTAGAACCATCTACAAGTTCAACTAAACAAGCAGTTGTTGGATTACCTCTAGAATCTAATATTTCATAACCTTTAATATTTGTAATTTTCATATTATTGTCTATAAATTGTTTTTTGTATGGTTTTTGCTACTTTATTATCTTTCTGAACTGTTAAATCAATTCTATTTTCACCTTGTCTTAGATTTAACAATACTTCAAAGGTACCATCTTCTTTAATTGTAACCTTTTGTCCGTTCAATGTCAATTGATTAGCTCGTGATAAATCACCAGTTAGATTATATTCATCTTTATTATAGATTTGATAAATCTGAGCATTATCTAAATTAATTGATGGAATATACCAAAGCTGATACACTTGAAGAAAAAGATATCCTATAACCATACTCCCTATTATTACTCCACCTCCTAATCGAAATATATTGTAATTTATAACTAATTTTGGTTTACTATTATACTTATGCTTATTATCAATATATAATTCATATTCTTTATTATATAAATCAACCAAACTCTGATATTTTAAACCCAATACATAACTTAGTTTTCTAATAATAGGCAAAGCTTGATTAAAAGATGTAAAAACCTTATAATTGCCTTTTTCTAAAGCTATAATATAATCTACTCCTATAGATGTTTTATGTGATAATTTATCTATATCTAACTTAGATTGAGATCTATATTTTTTTAATATATAACCTAAAGTTATCTTTTCTCTACTCATTGTCTATAGTATGTTTATCAATTAATACATCTCTAGGCTTAGAACCCTCAGCAGGACCAACGATACCAGCTTCCTCTAACTCATCTAGTAATCTAGCGGCTCTTGCATAACCCACCTTTAATCTTCTTTGCAGAAGAGATGCTGACCCCTTACCAGTTTGTAAAACTAAGTCTTTAGCCTCTTCGAATAAACTATCTGTACCTTCATTACCATAATCTACTCCTCCATCATAATAAATTTGTTTTGGAGATTCAGACTCAGTAATAGAATTATTGTATTCATTTTCTCCTTGGCTTTTGAGCCAATTAACAACTGACTTTACTTCATTCTCAGGAACAAAAGGTCCTTGTATTCTTTGAGGTTTACCTAAATCACCCCCGAGAAACAACATATCCCCCATTCCCAATAATTTTTCAGCTCCCATCATGTCTAACACCGTTCTAGAGTCAATTTGAGAAGCTACTTGAAAACTCATTCTAGATGGTAGGTTAGCCTTAATAAGTCCCGTAATCACATCAGTTGATGGTCTCTGTGTTGCTAAAATCAAATGAATACCAACTGCTCTGGCCATTTGAGCTATACGGACAATTGAGCCTTCAACTTCTTTTTTATGACTACTCATAAGGTCAGCTAACTCATCAATTACAATAACAATAAATGGCATAATTTCTAATTCCTGACCCTCTTCTGATTTGAGAGTGCCAGCTACAATTTTTTCGTTGTATGTAAATATATTTCGAGCTCCCACTCTTGCTAAAGTTTCATATCTTTTTTCCATTTCTCCGACACACCAGTTCAAAGCATTCATAGCTTTGTCTGGATTTACAATAGCTGGTGTTAAAAGATGTGGAATGCCATTATAGGTAGATAATTCTACTCTTTTAGGGTCAATAAATATAAATTTCAACTTAGAGGGTGGGTTCTTATATAGCATACTAAGTATCATAGCATTTAGCCCCATAGATTTACCTGCCCCAGTAGCTCCTGCTATTAATAAATGTGGCATTTTTTCTAACGGGAACACGACTACTTTATTCATAACATCCCTACCCAAAGCAAGTGGTAAATGAAAGTCATTATCATTAAACTCTCTTGATTCCATAATTTCTCGCATTCTGACAGTAGCCCGTTTGGCATTAGGAGTCTCTACGCCAACATAAGACATACCAGGAATTGGAGCTTCGATACGAATAGATTGAGCCGCCATAGCTAAAGCTAAATCATTCTGCAGAGCAGTGATACGAGACAATTTAATACCATTAGATGGCCTCAGCATAAATCTAGTTACTGACGGACCAACATCTATCTTCCCCATTTCAACTTCAATTCCAAATGTAGATAGTGTGCTTTTAATTATCCCAGAACTTTTTTGGGTATCCCCACTCTTAGGACCATCATCTACTTTGCCTTTTTCTAATAGATCTGCTTTTGGTAAACTAAACTGATTTTCTTTCATCCATTCAGGAGTTTTATTTGTAATAGGCTTTGTACTCTCTAAATTTGATTTCTCTGGGGATTCATCCACTTCAGATTTTTGATTAAAAATTCTACTGGGTTGAAGATTAACATTTTCTTTCAGCTTGTCATCAGGAGTATCTGTTTGCTCATTTTTAGTAAATAAACTACTTAGCCAATCAACAATCCCATCAATATGTATTGCTCTATTCAGCACAATAATAACCGAGATACTCATACCTGTGATTATAGCTATAATTCCACCAAATTCACCAAATATATATTTGAGCCATAAGCCCATATAATAACCTATATATCCCCCACCCATACCGTCTTTAGCATCATTTAAAGCTTCTGCTGAATTATCAAATTGCAAAAATTGTAATAAACCTAAAAATAATATAAACGATGTAAAAAGAGCTATTAGTTTAACATAATACAAGCCTGTAACAGTTTTTGGCTTGATCAATAATTTAATACCGATATACAATAAGACAAATGGCAATGCAAATTTGCCTATACCAAATACAAACCCACCTGCCTTATTAATACTATTACCAAAAATTCCAGCTGAAGAAAAAAAAGCTAAAAAACTCAATAGAGCAAAAGCAACTAAAATGACACCAAATATAGTCCTTTTAGCTTCAGTTTTTATTTTTGGTTTAGAGCTACTCTGGGTTTTAGGCATAACTTAATTTTTGAATTTATTCTTTAAGTCTAATATTTCTTGATCCGTAACATTGGTATGGACTAACATGTCTCCAGGATTATTAATTGGAATTAAATGTATATGCACATGATTAACCTCTAAACCCTCAACCTTTATTGCAATTTTTTTAGCTTTTGTGGCTTTTTTTAAACGAATAGATATATCTTTTACATATTCCCATAATTTAGTATAGATATTATTATCTAAATCAAAAATATAATCTATATCTTGATATGGAATAACTAATAAGTGTCCTAATTGGATAGGATTATTAGTGTGTATTACAAAGAATTCACCATTATCATCAAAGATAAATCCAGGGATAGATCCTTCTCTTATTTTTGTAAATATAGTAGTCATATCAAACCCATATCTAATCTCTTACAATAAATTAAGCACTGCATTTACATGCTTCATCAACATAGAAGTATAGCTCCATTCATTATCATACCAAGCCATAATTTTAATCAGATCCCCATCCACAACCTGAGTCATATCTAGAGCTACCAAGCTACCATAAGAGGACTTTAATATATCTGTAGATACAATTGGATCTGCAGTAACTCCCAAAATACCCTTCCATTTTTCAGATTCAGCGGCATTAGTGAGAATTTGATTAATTTCATCTACCGTAGTATCTCTAGACACTAACATTGTCAAATCTATTAAAGAGCCAGCTATTACAGGCACTCTAATAGCCACCCCATCAAATTTATTAGCTAAGGCTGGAATAACCTTACTTACAGCTTTTGCGGCTCCAGTAGTAGAAGGTATGATATTCTGCGCTCCTGCTCTACCTCTTCTCAAATCACTAGGGTCAGCCATCCCATCCACCAATGACTGAGTAGCAGTATAAGCATGTACTGTAGATAATAAAGCCTTTTCAATACCAAGTGATTCATGAATGACATCGGCTACTGGATTAGTAGCATTAGTGGTACAAGAAGCATTAGAGCTAATGACTACATCTTTAAGCAATTCCTCATTCAAAGCAGGGGTTATCATTGGAGTCTCATCTTTAGTAGGGGCAGATATAACAACTCTTTTTGCTCCAGCCGCAATATGCGCTTGGGATTTTTCTGTACTAGTAAAAAATCCAGTTGACTCAATCACAACATCAATTCCTAAAGCTCCCCAAGGCAAATTAGCAGGGTCTCGATCAGAACAAACTAATATTTCTTGTGCATCGATTTTGATATATGACTTCCCTTCTCTTTCTATGACTGAGACCTCTTGTGGAATTGTACCATAAACTGAATCATATTTTACCAGATACGCTAAATTTTGAATATCTCCCAGATCATTAACTGCTACAATCTCTAACTGTTCATTATAAGGTGGTAAAAGAGAAATTTTTAATACGGTTCTTCCAATTCTCCCAAATCCATTAATAGCTATTCTTTTTTTCATAATATAGATTTTATTAATAATACTTATCTTATAATATCACCTTGTGCCAAACTATTCAATACAGAAATAGGAGGATATATTACTCGTCCCCAAGACAATCCTAATCCAATGAATGCCTGTGGTGATGCGAATGGTCTTTTGATATTATTTTCTACCCAATAAACAGCGCCCTCATCTCTAATAATCGAGCCTTCTTGTGGGTAAACCTCAGTAGAAATAGGGAAAGAATCTAATAAACCACGCTGGATTTTCATTAAATCATTCCAGCTATATCTAGTCAAATAAGTATATGGTGTAGAAAAAGGTCTTTTCTTACCATTTTCAATAAGGTAAGCCCCTGTACCCTCGGCAAACACAACACTACCGTTTGGAATTTGATTTATATCTCCCACAACCGACCCAGTAGGATGCAAATTGAGTACAGAATCAGAGGGAGTAGATATGTTTCCCCACTTATATCCTATCCCTAAGAATATTTCTGGAGAGGCTATTGGTCTTTTAATTCCCTGTTCTATAACATAGACTTTATCTCTATCAGCTATTAAAGAGCCTTCTCTTAAAGGCAAAGCATTGCCAGTAGGAATAGAGTTAAAACTAGCATCACTAATAATAACAATATCTTGCCATTTATAATAGTATGAAAGGAATATACTTGGATCAATAATTGGACTCTTGATTCCTTGTTTTATTACATATACACCAGAGTTGGATGTACGTATTAGAGACCCATTTGGATAACTCCTTCTAACGATTGCATTATCCATGGAAATAAGTTTTCCAGATTTACTCGTAATGTTAATAAGATTATGAGCTTCATCAGTATTAAGACTCCCATAATAGTCCCTCCAAGCTGATAATACTCCAGTTACTATAGCGGCTGAAATAGATGTACCTGATCTATATTCTAAAATATTATTGTTATTATATCCTATTATATCATCACCAGGAGCTATTACATCTATACCTAATCCATAGTTAGAATAATCGGACCTATTCCCTCTATTGTTTATAGCACCCACCCCAATAACCCAGTTTCTATTCCCATCATTATTAAGTGGGGATATACTAGTGGATGTAATATTATTTCCACTATTACCAGCTGAAGCTATTACAATAATACCTCTCTGATAAGCTGTTTCAATAATATTATTTAATACCGGATCAAATGAATCAGTAGCAAGACTCAAATTAATTATATTAGCATTTTGGTCTATAGCATATTGAATGCCTTTAATAAGATCTGATAGGAACCCCCTCCCCTCAGAGTCTAAAACTTTAATTGGGATAATATTCACTCTATCATTAACCCCAGCAATACCTGAGTTATTATTCACTCTAGATGCGATAATACTAGATACAAATGTTCCGTGTCCATTGTCATCATTATAATTATTAGAGTCATTTATAGCATTATAACCTGCCCCTACTTGGCCCGAAATCTCTGGAATAACATTAACCCCTGTATCAATAACTGCTACCTTGGTATTACCCTTAGATACACTTGATATTTTGGGATAGGCATTAGCAAAGTCAATATCAATTCCAGAGATACCAGACTGACCTAGAATAGACTGGCCCGTATTCCTTAATGACCATTGCCTTGCATATTCTGTGTCATTACTAGCTAGATATATTTTTTGGTCGGGAGTAGCAACTACTACACAACTTTGTTTGATGTCATTTTTATCTACCAAATACAAGTTATCAGCTAATTGCTCTTCATAATTAGCTATTTCACATTTGGTATAGACAATATTATTATCCGAAGCCTGTGCATAAGTAAATAAGGGACTTATAAATAGAGCTATAGCTAAGAAATACAGATAGTTTTTAATCCTTTTCATTGTTATTGGCATATTTATTCTTTATATTAATAATTTTATTTTCCATTATACTGAGTTTATCTTTACATATTTGAGCTAACTCCATACCCTGCTCGAATAAATTAACTCCTTTTTCTAACTCCAAAGCATCATTATTTTCTAATTCCTGACTAAGATGCTCTAGTTGAGCAAAAGCTTGTTTAAATGACTTATCTGTTTTTTTCATATATTCTTAATCTCAAATTAAATCCACTCTGGTGACTGTCTAGTTAACAATTCCTTACGATATCTTTTATTGGCTAATAATATTGCTGATATTCTCTCCATTCTTGAGGACTGAGACCCCTTTACTAATATAATATCATCTGAGGTAATAAAGTCAACTATTTGCGAAGCCGCTTCTTCAGAATTAGAAAACCAATGGTATAAACCCTTAGGATTCTGTTTATGAAAAGACAATAATATATCCTTAGCACCCTCACCGACACCAATACAAATATCAACTTTCTCACCTGCTAAAGCACCTATATCTTGATGAATAGCCTTTGACTCAGTTCCTAACTCCTTCATTTCACCTAAAATAGCTACCTTACGAACTCCCTTTGCTTTTAGTCTAGAGATAGCATCTAAAGCCATAGCCATAGCGGCGGGAGCTGCATTATAAGTATCATCTATTAATAAAGTATCTTTAATCCCTTCCAAACATCTAAGCCTTCCTTTGACAGGAACAATTCTCTTAATTTTTTGTGAAATATCAACCAAATTCATACCATCTACAAGCCCCAAAGCGATTGAAGGTAAAATTGAGTTAACTTGATGTTTGCCTAAAATATAATCCACCTGAAATGGAATGCTGCTTCCTTTATACTCAACCTTAAACTTACCTTTAGGAACAATACTACTATGGTAATTAGACCATCTATCCTCAGTATTCATAACTTCAATCGCCACCTTGAAATCAGAAGCTTTAATATTGGTATCTCCAAAACCAAAAGTAATAACATTATCTCTTTTACGATAAATAGATTTTAATACAGAATCATCTCCGTCTATTATTAGAGTTCCATCAGACTTCAATGCTCTCAATATTTTAGCATCTTCCTTAATTAACTGTTTTTTATCTTTAAATTGAGATAAATGCACAGGATGTTCACCAATAAATCCAAATACAACTACATCAAATTCTAAAAAATCAGTAATAAACTCATCCATATCTCCTGGACTATCTACTCCAATCTCTAAAACCCAAATAGGGGCGAATTCACTATCCCCAAACCAAGATTTAGACAAAGCTTTGAATATAATGCCAAGCCAAGCAAAAATATTCTTACCTGGATACTTTTCATCCAACAAAGATAAAGTGATACCTATAGGCGTATTATAATTCTCAATATTAGTACCAACCGGACTAAATTGCTCTAAAAACAAAGCCATATTTGCTCTCATGCTGGTTTTACCAACATTACCAACAACACCTATAATAGTAGGATTATATCTTTTCAATAATTTTTTACTGGAGTATTTTAAAACTTGATATATCAGAGATTTCATAGAAGATTATATTAGATTTATTTATCTGGAGGAATAGAAAGGTAATTCAATAGGAACTCATTCAAAGATTTAATTTTTGGAACTACCGATGTATCAGCAAATCTAGAGCCTTGAGGAGTATCCAAAGATATAAGTAAAGTATACTTTGGATTATCTAATGTGGCAAATTGTATGAATGACTGATAAGTCGGACCACCTTCTTCTTTAAACCCTCCGACACCTGCAATTTGACCAGTTCCTGTTTTACCACCAATACTATAACCATCTACCATAACTTGTCTGGAAGAACTATTTTCAACCACGTCTACTAACATTTTAGATAATTCTCTAGCGCTTTCAGCCGACATAGATTGACCCTGCACTTCTGGTTCAATATTTTGCAATTCCCCATCCGGACCTTGAATGGACTTAATAATTCTTGGCTTCATAATCTTACCCTCATTAATAATACTATTAAATGAAGTTAATAATCTAATAGGAGCCATGGATATTCCTTGTCCATAAGAGGCATTCGCAAAGTTTACTTCTCTTAAATCACGAGCTTGCTTTGTCAAATTACTAGTGTTGCTAGCAGCTTCATTTGGTAAATCCACTCTGGTTTTATTGCCAATCTGAAATTGATCTAAAATTCCAGACACAAAAGCTTCTCGCCCTAATTTTCTTTGTATAAACATCATACCTAAATTAAGAGAATTTTCCAGAGCATAGCTTATAGTTTGAGTTCCATATACCTTCTTAGACCAGTTAGAAATATCAAAACCATTAATTGTCTCTGTTCCCTTATCTTCATAAGTAGTATTAGGAGTAATAATCCCACTATTCAGACCTATTCCTACCGTAATTGGCTTAAAAACAGAACCTTGCTCATATAGACTCTCTATAAAAGGATTCTTAAAAACACTAATATCTGCAACCTTATTATATTCATTAATATCAAAAGTAGGATTTCCAGCCATAGCTAAAATATCTCCAGTCCTAGGATCCATAATAGCACCCAGGGCAATCTTAGGCTTATATTCTGCTGACAATTCTGCCAAAATCTCTTCTAATTTGAATTGTATCGTATGATCAATAGTCAAAATAAGATTGGAGCCATTGATAGCATCTGTCTTTTCTATCTTTGTATTAACTAACCAAACACCTCTTCTATCTTTAGCCTCTACTTTAGCAAAGCCAGTCTGACCTTTTAGTTTCTCATTATAATATTCTTCTACCCCATATTGTCCTTCCTGTTTATACTCTGAAAAAAAACCTAAAATATGAGCCCCTAAAGCATTCTCCGGATAAGTCCGAACTGACTTTTTTTCTAAAATAATCCCCTTTAATTTTTTCTTTTTTAGAGGCTCTACAATATTTTCAGACACATCTTTTGCAAAAATATAGTATTTTTTACTAGTATTATTCAACTCTTCTTCCAACTTCAATTTATCTATATCTGGAAAATTTTGTTCAATAAACTCCTTAATTTGAACTTTATTAGATTGATTCTGACCTATAATATTAGCATCAAAACCAATATTATAGGTAATACGGTTAATTGCAACTGGAAAATTAGTTCCTGATTTGAGGTTTTGGAAATAAATATTACCTCTATCTCCAATCAACTCAACTTGAGCTTGATGTTTATTGTCGGCCTTAGCCTTATAATCATCATGGGCTATAATTTGCACATAAAATAATCGAATAATAATTATAAAAAACATTACAAAAACTAAAATCACGAATACCCAGAATTTCCAAGTTTCATTTTGAGAGCTCACTGCTATTGTTTTCTGTCTTTTTGCTCCCCTAATTGACATAAATTATCTTTTTACCAAAGCTCCATTTTGATCTATATAAATAAAATTAGCTTTTTCCATAACCACTATGTCAGGATTAGACATAGCATTACCAATAGAATTATACTGAGCAATTGTAGTGTTTAATCGAGTATAATTATTTTTAATATCAGCTAACTCCTGTCTTTCATCAGCTAAAATATAACTAACAACCCAAAGACTATTAGTCTCAGCAACATAGACAACTCCTAATAAAAGAGCTATCGAGATTAAAGTGTAAATTGGTTGTATTTTCATAGATTTAGAGTTTTTCAATAATACGAAGTTTAGCAGAACGAGATCTTGGATTCGCGCCCAATTCTATCTCAGAAGGAGTAATAGGCTTTTTGGTTATAATACTTACGAAACCCTGCGCCTGCCATTCCCGAAAAATATTTTTTACTATTCTATCTTCCCCTGAGTGAAAAGAAACTATAACCAATCTCCCAGAAGAATTCAAAAGGTTTAAGGATGAATACAATAAGGAATTCAAAGCCCCAATTTCATCATTAACTTCCATTCTCAAAGCCTGAAACACCCTAGTTGCTGGATGAATAGATTTTTTAGCAAACTTATTCGGCACAATAGATAGAATCAAATTTACAAGTTCGGTAGTAGTTGTAATAGATGTTTTTTTACGAGACTCTACAATTACTCTAGCTATTCGACCAGAGAAAGGCTCGTCTCCCAAGTCTCGAAATAAATTGGATAACTTTTCTTGTGAATATGAATTTATAATATCAGCTGCGGTCAAACTATCAGAACTAGTATCAAATCGCATATCAAGCGGAGATGTCTCCTTAAAACTGAAGCCTCTTGAACTATCATCTAATTCCATTGAAGACAACCCCAAATCTGCTATAATGCCATCAACTGAATGAATCCTCAGTTCAGCTAAAACTTTTTCAATAAATCTAAAATTACTATGTTTTAAGATGATTTTACTATCTACAATTTGAGCAGCTAATCTTTGTTGAACCAAATTGAGAGCCTGCTTATCAGCATCAACTCCAATAACTCGCCCCGATCCAAGCTGCTCTGCAATAAACTCAATATACCCACCAAATCCGACTGTAGTATCAACATAAACTCCGTTCTCGCGGATAGCCAATCCTTGCACCGCCTCATCTCTCAAAACTGGAATATGCTTTAACTCAGACATATTATACCCCTAAATCTGCTAGTTGTTCTGCAATCTCACTAGACTCAGCTTCAGTCCTCTCTTTGTAACTGTTCCACTCAGACTCATCCCAAATTTCCAATCTATCAAATAACCCAGCAATTACAACTTTTTTACCTAATTTAGCATAATTTCTAAGATAATCTGGCAAAACAATTCTACCCTGCTTATCCAGAGATACATCCATAGCTCCTGCCAACATCAGACGACTAAAGGCTCTATTATTATTACTGCTAATAGGTAATTTACTCAACTTAGTAGCGAGCTCCTTCCAAGACTCATAAGTATAGACCCAAAGACAATTATCTAATCCCTTAGTAACAACAAGTCCTGCTTTCAAATCTTCTTGAAACTTTTTAGGAACTGCAAGCCGTCCCTTATCATCAATATTGTGGCTATATTCACCTATAAACATATTTATTCACCATTTATTTCCATTTTCTACCACTTTTTACCATTATATACTTATTTTTAAACCTTGTCAAATGAATTTATCCATACTAAACAAAATACTCCGCCAATTGATTGGGGGAGTATTTTGTTTAAAAGTGTTGCTCTACTCATTCAAAGTGAGGAGGTCGCTTTCGTCTTTACACTAGAATATATAAAAATATTTAATTCTATTTCAAAATATTTTTACAAAAAGTTGCTCGATGTATATCAGATAAGCCATATTGTTGAATAGATTTTATATGTAATTTAGTACCATAGCCTTTATGTATATAAAAATTATAGCTTGGGTATTGTGTGTGGTACACAGTCATTAGATTATCTCTATACACTTTGGCATAAATTGAGGCAAGAGCAATGCTCAGATGTTTATTATCTCCTTTTATCACTGCTTTATGCGGGTATTCTATCCCCGTTGGTATAATATTCCCATCTATCATAACTCCTATTTTAGATTCTAATGGTAATTTCATAAGACATTGTTCTAGCGCTTCGAGCCAAGCCAATTTGGTGGCTTCTAGTATATTTATAGTATCAATAATATTTGCTGAGATAATCCCAAATCCAACTGGATATTGTTCCTGAATTGAGTCGTATATGGCTTGTCTTCTTACTGGACTTACTTTTTTGGAGTCTTGGGTATATTTTAGTGGAGATACTTGCCAGAGTTCTGATGAAAGAATATCTGGGCTAAGTGCTATGGCTGACGCCACTACTGGACCTGCCAAAGATCCCCTACCCGCCTCATCAATTCCTATAATATAATCCAAATCCCATTTCTCAATATATTCAATATCCCCTATCTGTAAGATAGATATCATATTATATGACCTTTAATTCTATCAAGGCCTGCTTATAAATACTAATTGCTTGTTTAGCTTTGTTTTCAGTCAAGACAAATTCTGTAGTATGAACTAGATGATTTCGTAGTTTATGTGCTTGCCAAACATTATCTATACTTGGTAATTGAGATACCGGAATAGCTTTAAGCCTATCCCCCATTGTAGCTCCTGGAATGGTCAAATTTTTTAAGACTGTATCTAATAATTTATCTGATTCTATTACAGCTAATTTATAATTAGCTTCATCATTAGCTTCTAATCTTTTCAGAATATTTCCCCATTCTTTAGTTACCTTCAAGCTATGCTTCAAAGTAATTTCTGGTATTTTACGAAATCCTATAAAAACATTATATATTTTTTTTTGCCAGAAATTTGTTTTTATGGCAAGGTATATTATTAATACAAACATTATCCAAGAGGAAACTCCTGCAATTATCTGTATCCACAAAAAAATATTATTTATTATTGAATTTATCATATCTAATATTATCAATAGCTTGAGCTAAAGTTAGCAAAGTTTGTTCTTGAAAATGATTGGTCATTAACTGGAATCCAATTGGGAGTCCAGAGTTAGAAATGGTCGGCACTGAAATTCCTGGGATACCAGCTAAATTAGTAGCTACTGTGAAAATATCTTCTAAATACATAGAAACTGGATTGTTTGCTTTCTCTCCAATTTTAAAGGCAGTATGAGGACTAGTTGGGGTTATCACTGCATCTACCTCTTTGAAGACATTAGTAAAATCTTGTCTTATCATATCTTGAACTTGTTTGGCTTTACCATAATAAGAAGAGTAATATCCACTAGATAAAACATAGGTTCCTAACATTATTCTTCTCAAAGGTTCATTCCCAAAGCCTTTAGCCCTGCTGGCTCTATATACTTCTTGCAAATCCTGAGAGTTTTGTAACTCAGATAATCCATATCGAATTCCATCAAATCTTGCTAAATTAGTACTGACCTCTGCCGGCATAATTATATAATAAGTTGGTACCGCATATTCAGTATGTGGCAAACTTACTTCTACAAATTGTACCCCTAGAGTTTTATAGGTATCTATTACTTCATCTATTGCTTTTCTAACATCGCTCTCAATTCCATCAATAAAATATTCTTTTGGTATACCAACACGCATACCTCTGACATCGGCTTGACGAATTTTCTCAATATCTAAGAGTTGACTAGCATCTAGTTGTGCGGAGGTTGCATCCATTTCATCTTTACCCTCAATAATTCCCAATATATGAGCAGTGTCAATCACTCTATGGGCAAATGGTCCGATTTGGTCTAAGGATGACGCCATTGCAATCAAACCAAACCTAGAAACCCTACCATAGGTTGGTTTTAGTCCAACAATTCCAGTTAAAGCTGCCGGCTGTCTAATCGAACCACCAGTATCTGAGCCAATTGAAATCACTGCCATATCTCCAGATACACTAGCAGCAGACCCTCCAGAGGAACCTCCTGGTACTCTATTAATATCAGCCGGATTACGAGTAGCTCCAAAGGCAGAGTTTTCGGTAGACGCTCCCATAGCAAATTCATCTAGATTAGTCTTACCCAACAATATAGCTCCTGCTTCTTTTAATTTGGTAATTACAGTAGCATCATAAGTAGCGGTATAATTCTCCAACATACGAGAAGAAGCAGTGGCTTTATGTCCCTCCACTAAAATAGCATCTTTGACCGAGATAGGAATACCTTCTAGTAATCCTAGCTTTTCTCCACGGGCTAATTTGGCATCTAATTTTTCAGCTTGAGACAGAGATTCAGCATTAAATACCTCAACATAAGAATTGATTTCTGTATCTTTAGCCTGAATAGTAGCTAGAATATCCTCTACTACTTTTTTTACCTTTATATTAGAGTTATTATAGGATTGATTAATTTGTTCTATAGATGGCAACATATTATTTTTTCAACACTGATTTAACTACTAAGTAGCCATCTTCTACCAATGGCATTTCTTGGATAATATTTTGCTTAATCTTAGTGCTGAACCTTGGATTATTATCAATAGCTATATCCTGTCTCAATGTTTGGGTATGATAAGTAGGGATTGTCTGAGTCTCCAAATCTAAGTTAGTCAATGTCTTTACATAATCCAAAATATTACCGAAATCTTGACTTAACATAGTATCTCTTTCAGCCGAGAGATTGATATGGGCTAATTTAGCAATACCTTGTACATCATAATCCATATTTTAATCTTTCATTAATATTTTGAATTCTTCTACCATATCTACTGGAGTAGGATCAATTCCATAAGCTAGAGCCAGATAATAGGCAGTCCAATCCCCAATTAATGTCATAGCTACCACATTAGCTAACTTATTACCAAAATCAGGTACTACTATCTTGCTAACCTCTAATCCCCTACTTTCAAATAATTGTTGTAATTTGGAGAATCTATTTATATTGCGAGAAGTCTCAACTTGATTTTGTAATAATATAAATTGAAAATTAGCCTGTGGATTGGTAAATCCTACCATTTCATTGTGATTGAGCTCCGGTACATAATTCCAAAAACAAGGGGTCTTAGCATTTTCATTAATTTTAATTTTCCATAAATGAGCTGCTAGCTTATAATCACAAGTTGCATATATAACTGGAGTTTTACCTTTTATTAAACCAGCTAATGCTTGTCCTTGAGATTCAAAATCTTGTGGTTTAACTTGACTTAATAAATTCACTGCTTTTTCTCTAGCTTTAGCTGACAGTATACCAAAACGAATTAATACCTCAATAATAGCTTTTAGAATATATAGAGTTGCATATCGTGGTTGAAAATCTGGACTAGGATTGGGAATGATCACATAAGGTTGATTCAATTCTCGAGCTCGATCAATCAAAGCTCCTGCTGCTGCCATAGCAATAACCACGCTACCATCGGCGACCGCACTTTCATAAGCTGATAAAGTCTCTTCCGTATTTCCAGAGTAACTAATAGCAAATACGATTGATGAATCTTTTATATATCTAGATTTATCATAATCTCTATGAATATAAACTGGATAAATACTCCCATCTTCTGTATACTGCGCAAAAGTCTCAGCCAATAACTCAGCTGGAAGGGCTGAACCACCCATTCCATTGATTACAATATTATCAAAGTTAGAGTTTATTGAACTGGGTAAGTTTTTAATTTCATATTGATATTTGATTTGGTCTACAGCTTCTAGAATGACTTGTCTTAAATTATATTTATCTAATGTATTATTCATAATTATATATTTCTTACTATTCCTATTTATTATATCATATAATTTTTAAAAGACTACCTTAACAACATCATCAAAGTCTTCAGCTAAGACAAAGTTAATTTCTGATCTAACATTTGCAGGCACTTCATCTAAATCAACTTTATTGGCTTTAGGTATTATAATTGTCTTAATCCCTGCTCTATGAGCTCCTAAGACTTTATTTTTAATTCCCCCAATTTTAAGAGCCTTTCCTCTAATATTAATCTCCCCCGTCATAGCTACTGTTCGCTTGACTTTCTGCTTTGTCAGAGCCGAGAGAATTGAAGTTGCAATAGCAAGCCCAGCTGAAGGACCATCTTTCTGTACTGCCCCAGAGGGAAGATGCACATGAACGGTGTTATTCTTAAGCATTTTGTCATCAATATTATACTTTTTAGAATTAGCTTTGAGATATGAGAAGGCAGCTTGTACTGACTCTTGCATAACTTTAGTTGCATTTCCAGTAATTTGTAAATTTGGATCTCCTTTAAATATATTAGTTTCTATAAACAGAATATCTCCCCCGTAAGGATGCCATCCAAGTCCTGTTGATACTCCAATTTCATCTTTTTTATTAATTTTACTCTCTTCATATTTTTCACCCTTGAGGTATTTTTCTAGCATTTCGGGCTTGATAGTAATGCTAAATTTTTTATCACCCTTAAGTAGATACTCTTTGGCTACTTTACGAGCAATTTTATATAATTCTCTCTCAAAACTTCTAAGCCCAGCTTCAAAAGTATATTTAGTGATAATTGTCATTATAGCTGAGTCAGTCAAGTTTAGATTTTTTTCAGTAATACCACTTTTTTTCAAAACCCTAGGAATTAGATATTTTTTAGCAATATTAAGTTTTTCAACATCAGTATATCCACTAAATTCGATTATTTCCATACGGTCAAATAAAGGCTCTGGGATTGGACCCAAATCATTAGCTGTAGTGATAAATATAATATCTGACAGGTCATATTCGGTGTCTAGATAATGGTCAACAAAAGCATTGTTTTGAGCAGGATCCAATACTTCTAACAAAGCAGCTGAAGGGTCTCCTCTAAAATCTGAGCCCAATTTATCAATTTCATCCAACATAAAAACTGGATTAGTAGTCTTTATATTCCGAAGACCTTGAATAATTCTTCCCGGCATAGCTCCAACATAAGTTCTTCTATGCCCTCTAATTTCAGTCTCATCTCTAATTCCACCAAGAGATACTTTTACAAACTCTCTGCCTGTGGCTCTGGCAATAGACTCTCCAATAGAAGTTTTACCAGTTCCTGGGGGACCATAGAAACACAAAATAGTACCCTGTGGCTTTTTGGTTAATTGCTCTACGGCTAAATATTCTGTAATGCGTTCCTTAGCCTCATGAAGACCATGATGTTCTTGTTCCAGTATAGATTCTGCCTCAATAATATTTCTTTTCACTCTAGCTTTCTTATTCCAAGGAACACTTATTAAAACTTCTAAATAATTTTGAATATAAGAACTTTCTGGTGAAAAAGGGGGCATTTTCTCTAATCTCGACAATTCATGCAATGCCTTCTTATTTACATTAGCAGGCATTTTGGCTAATTTTAATTTTTTCTTCAATTCTGCGTATTCTCCTTGATCTGAGCTAACTCCCAATTCTTTCTCAATAGCTTTCATCTGCTCCCTTAACATTGCTTCTTTGGCAAATCTACCAACTTGTTTTTGAGTTTCTTTTTGTACTTTTTGACCTACTTCTAAAATTTCTCTTTCCTTAGTTATATAAATATTAATATGCTTTAATCTTTCAATCAAATTAGTATTTTCTAACAAAGCCTGCTTCTCTGCATTTTTGATTGAAAGTATAGAGGTAATCAAATAGGATAAGGTGACGGGATCAATATTATCATTAATAATTTCGTTCATTACTGAGAGTGGAATAGAAACCCCCATATTAACTATATCTCTAAATATATTGGTTATATTTCTAATCAAAGCCTCTACCTCTATATTAGATTCATATTTTTGTTGTTTTAATAAACTATAATTAACTCTCAGCCCAGAATCTGTTTCGTCAATTTTATGTAATAGCACTGGTTTTAAGCCTTCTACTAAAACTCCAGTTGGACCTTCTGGCATTCTCCAAACTCTAATTATTTTACCAACTGTACCAATTTTATATAAATTTTTAACAGCAATATTATGATCATCTGTTTTTTGAAAAACAAAAACTGGATTAATATCATTATCTATTGCATCATTTAATGCCAAAAGAGACTGCTCTCTCTCAAAAATCAAAGATACAACCTCGTTAGGGAATAATACTTTATTCTTAAGGGCAATAAGAGGTGCTGATTTTAATGTTGTATCTTTCATATAATCAATTTAGGAGTTAACTTTAAAATAAATAGCATAGTCTTGGTCTATAAATTCACAGAATTCTATGATATATTTATGTACCAATTCATAATAGTCACTAATCTCTAATTTTTCTTTGGCCACTACATATAGCATTTCTGGCGAATCGAAATATTTATTTATAATTACAGGATTATGTAGGATAGAAAATATTTTTTCTTTAGCCATGGTTTCTAGCTCAAAATCATTACTAGCTTCCCAGTCGAACTCTTCATCTTGCCATATAGCTGGATCTATGTCAGTCAATTTAGTATGAGACAAAAACACATCTGTAATTCCATTTGAGATATCCTCCAAAATATGAAAACTCATTACTTTCACTATTGTGTTCTTAGACTCATATGGTATATATTATATATTATATTACTAGATTAGACAATAGTTTCATAATCAGTTTTGTTTTTGTAAACGATTCAAAATATCCTTAACACGACGATTAGCTATGGTATCATTTGGCTTTAGTTTTAATACATATTGAAATGATTCTAATGCATCTTTATAGTTTCGCATATCTACATACAAGTCCCCTAGCTTTTTATAGGCTTCTATATCTTTTGCATTAGCTACGATTCTATCAATATATCGTTTTTCCATATACTCATAATAATAAGTATCTGATATATCTTCTGAGTTTATATCGGTAACCGCATCTACTTCAGATAATAACTGCTCTACAAAGTTGGTAGCCTTGGTTTCTGGATTTAATTTATCATTAGAATGGATACTTTTAGGATGCACTTCTTTTTTTGAATCTGCCAACAACACAACTTTAGATTCAAAGTGAGATGTGTCAAATTCTTCTACCAAGTTTTCTTGCCTTTCTTTTTCCTCGAATTCTTGCAATTCTATATCTTTTTGTATAGCTTCTTGTATAGCTTTTTCTTTTTCTTTAATTTTATCAATTTGCCTCTGCTTATATTTAAGTCTTATTTTATTCAGACTTTGCATTTTATGATTAAGAAATTGATATATTTGACTCATAAACATAGCGAACTTAACTTCTGATTTTGATTTATAGACAGTATCATCTGCAGTAACATTCATATCCTGAGGTATAGAATCGAAATCAGTAATAGCAGCTTCTGCTTTATATATTTCAGGATCCACTTCTGAAACACGTGAAAGTTTTTTTATTACAAAGAACAATCCTATACTTAAAAACACTATTAGAATTACAATAATTATAGCTGTTGTCATAGCTTATTTAATTGAAAATTAGTTTAAATTTATAAGGAGATCTTCTTAAAAGACATAATTTGAATATTTTCTCCTAATACTCCAATTTTACTTTTTAACAATTCTGAAATTGTTAAATTAGGGTCTTTGATATAACTTGATACTAATATATCTTCAACAGTTGCGTCTTCCGGTATCATAGCAGTAATATGAATAGCTATATTTTGGGCTAGTTCTTTAAATTCATCATTACGAGCTACAAAATCTGTCTCACAAGCCAAAGCTACTAAAGTAGCAGCTTTACCATTATGAACATATGTACCAATAAAACCTTCTCCTGTTTCTCTATCTGCTTTTTTCTCAGCTTTTTGAATATATTTAGATTGCAATATTTCTTTTGCCATCTCAAAATCACCAGCAGATTCTTCCAAAGCTTTCTTGGCATCCATCATACCAGCACCTGTAATTTTTCTTAATTTAGCAACATCTTGAGCAATAATCATACTTATTATTCTTTATTAGTGGTTTTTGACTCTGTACTTGGGGCAACTCTTTTAGCCTTGGCTTCTAGAATAACTTGAGACACTAGCCCATAGATATATTGAATAGAACTAATAGCATCATCATTAGCAGGTATTACATATTTTACTAATTCAGGGTTAACATTGGTATCAGCAAGAGCAATCACTGGAATATTAAGGTCCTGAGCTTCTTTTATAGCCAATGAATCTTTCATTATATCTTGAACAAATATAGCTCCTGGAAGCCCCTTCAAGTCCTTCACACCTGCAAAAATTTTATTTCCTTTTTCCACCCTATCTCCAAAGACTTTTCTTTCTTTTTTAGTATAAGACTTAAGTTCATTAGCTTCTAATTTCTCTTCCAACACTACCAATTGCTTTACTCTTTTGTTAATAGCTTTAAAATTAGTAAAAATTCCACCAACCCATCTTCTCACCATATAAGGCATACCTGTTTCCTCAGCAATACTCTTCACAATAGGAATAGCTTGTTTTTTGGTAGAAACAAATAAGATATCTTTCCCTGAAGCTACAGTTTCTGAAATAAAATCAAGCGCAACTTCTAACTTTGCTTTAGTAGTATTAAGGTCTATAATATGGATAGAATTCTTACTTCCATATATATAGTCTTTCATTTTGGGATGCCACTTGGATGTATGATGTCCAAAATGTACACCTGCTTTTGCCATATCTTCAAGAGAAATTGTTGGACGTGTATTTACCATAGCTATTGTTAATTATTACTAAGTATATAAATTAAGTATATTATATATCTATTATATAACATTTTATAATATAAATCAAGTATATGTATAATTATTACCCCTCTTACCCCTTGGTTTGCATTTTGGAAAATGTGGATAGGTTTAATGCCTATATTTACTTATATTAGCTATAATACCAAATAAAGCACAAAAGACTATCATAGAACTACCTCCTGCACTAATAAAAGGAAGAGTTACTCCTGTCACTGGAGCTAATTGAATAGTGGTAGCTATATTAATAAAGGTCTGTAAAGCAATCCATGTAACTGCTCCGATTAGTATATATCTACTAAATTCATCATCTACTTTGATATGTAACCATAGAATTCTCCAAATAATATACAAAAATAAAGCTGTCAGAAGTATTGCACCTACAAAACCAGTTTCCTCTGCAAAAATGGCAAATATTGAATCGGTACTGGCTTCTGGTAAATAAAAAAACTTTTGCCTACTCTCTCCCAAACCAACTCCTGTCAACCCACCTGAACCGACCGCAATAAGATTATTCTCAATTTGATTCTTTTCATCTTGAGTAGCATTTTCTAGGTCAACAAAAGTAAAAAGTCTAGTCTTACGAAAATCTTCCCCAGATATAGCTACTATACCTACTATTAAAATTATAGTCATAAATATTGCTATAAATCTAAATTTGAGTTTTGACTGGAACAAAATACTAGCCGATATAACTAATAAAATAAAGCCATTACTAAGACTAGTTTGACTTATAATAACTATAAATCCTCCTATACCAATAATAGCACTGACCAATAAGATAGCCCAGATTCTATTAATTCTCTCGCCTAATTTAGTTAAAACAATTGCTAAACATAATATTATAGCTAATTTTAGAATCTCAGAAGGCTGAATCCTAAACCACCCAATATCAATCCATCTAGAGGCTCCTTTGACCTCAACTCCAAATTGTGGTATTAATACCATTGCATTCAAAGCCATAGCAACGATCCACCCAAAAATAGCAAATTTTTTAATAAAACTAAATTTAATATTAGCTAATAAAAAGAAAATAACAATTCCTGGTAAGACTCCTTTTATCAATTGATTGACTAATTCATAGTATATATATCCATGCTTGTCATGAGAAACAGGTCCACTAGCTGACTGTAAAATAACTAGACCTAATAATAATAAAATACCTATAGATATTAGAAATAAAGGGTCTATACCTTTTATTTTTTGTGCTGTTCTCATTGTCTTATAAATTATCTTTTTTAGCTTTTATTAGAGCTATGAAATTGTCCCCCCTATCAAATTCGTTCAGGAACATCCCAAAACTAGTCGCTCCAGGTGAAAATACAATTCTATAACCAGCTTTAGCTAAATTGAAGGCTTGATTGACAGCCTCACCAAGAGACATCACATCATATATTGGAATGTTAGCAATGTGTCTTTTGATTAAAATACTAGCCGAACCAGGTAATAGCACTATTCCTCTTATGTTTGGATAGGAATGCTTAGATAACTCGGAATAATCAAGCCCCTTATCTTCTCCTCCACAAATCAGAATACAAGGTCTGTCCTGAAATGTATCCATAGCCACCATCAAAGCTACTGGCATTGTACTAGTCGTATCATTGATAATTTCTACTCCATTAACAAATCCTAGAGACTGTTGTCTGCCTTCAATACCCCTAAAAGATTTGAGAGATTGTACTAAGACATTTTTATCAACACCAACAATACTAGCAACACCAATTGCTGCCATTACATTATATTGATTATGTTCCCCAAATAAATGAATATCTGCAATATCCATTATTGTCTCAGCATTATTCATAATCTGATTATCCCGAATATAAAAACTGGCTTTTGAATTATGTAAAGAATAAGTTAGGACTTGAGATTGTAGTGTAGTAGATAAATCTTTAATTCTATCATTGTCAATATTAAGAACTGCAAAGTCATTTTTAGATTGAAATTTAACAATATGAGTTTTAGAATCAAAATACTCATCAATAGAGTTATATCTATCTAAATGATCGGCAAAAAAAGAAGTGAAGACAGCAATATGAGGAGAATATTTGATGCTATCTAATTGGAAACTAGACAATTCTAAAACTATATAACTGTCTTTCTGTATTTCTGATAACAAATTCAAAATTGATTTTCTAATATTTCCACCCAACATTACTTTATATGCCCCATAAAAGTCACTCAATATATGATGTATTAAAGCTGTCGTAGTGGATTTGCCTCTAGTACCTGTAATTCCTATAACTTTTGGAGGGCAATCTAAAGTATGAATATACTCAAAAAATAATTCTATATCTGTTGTAATAATCACTCCTGCTGCTCTAGCAATTTCCAAATAAGGAGAATTATTAGGTATCCCTGGGTTTTTGATGATAATATCAACTTGAGTATAATCTTCTGTCTTTTGTTCACCTAGAATATATCTAATTGGAATATTGTGTTCTGGTAATGCTTGAATTTTATCAATAGTCGGCTTTAATATATCGGCAGTTTTGGCATCAGTAATAATTAACTCTGATACATTTTGAGATAAACAATATTTAACTGACCCTAGTCCCCCATCATTGAGTCCCAGTCCCATTACCATTGCTTTTTTACCACTAAAATTCATATATTTAAAATTTCAAAACTGTACCTCCTAAATTCACTACCTCTCCATTTTGTAATGCCACTTTCCCATTAATAATAACTGTATCTATACCGTTAGAGTACTGAATTGGTTGCTTGAATGTAGCACAAGATTGGAGATTGTTTGGGTCTAAAATTACAAGATCTGCTCTCATATTTTCTCCAATCAATCCAATTTTATCTAAGCCCAAAGTTTGAGCTGGCAAGGAGGTAATTTTAGGTATAGCTTGAGCCCAATCTAATTGACCTGTCAAAACATAATCTTGTAAAAATTTCGTAAAAGTCCCAAAGGATCTAGGATGTTCATAATTTTTGTATTTAATCAAATTATCATCATAACCAGCAGAGTCTGAACCTATTATACTATTATTAAAAGAAATAAGCTCTTTGATATGCTTGTCTGAAATTGAATCTACAATCACTCTGGCCCTACCTTCTGAAGCTATAACCAATTGAATAACAGCATCTTCTAAACTTATACCCTGATTTTTTGCTATTTCTAATATGCTTTTGCCGATAACGGACCTGTTCATTGGACTATCTGATACTATAATTCTATTATAATCATAAGAATTTGACTTCATTTCTTGGATTAATCTTCCTCTAATCTTATTGTCCTTCAAATTTTCTAACAAAACTTGTCTTCCTCCTAGAGCAACCCAATTTGGTAATAACAAATAAGCGACCGTATTATTAGCAGTATATGGAAATACATCAAAGGTTAAAGGTAGTTTATCTAATACAGCTTGAGTTAGTATCTCATTAATTTCAGTAGCATATTTCCAGTTTTTTCTACCCAGAATTTTTAAATGATTAATATGAGTTTTTACCTTTGTGCTAGAAGTGACATAAATAATCTCTTTTATAGACTCTACTATTTGTTCTCCATCATTACGACTATGAATTGTTAAGATTTTATTATATTTCTTAATAATATTAGCCAACTGTAATAATTCTTTTTTATCAACTGATTGCATATGAGAAAAAGCCAACCCCAATGAGACTCCAATCGCACCCTCTTCCAAGGCTTGGCGTATAAGGCTAGCTATTACCCGTAATTCATCATCAGTTAAAGCTCTGTTTTTATCCCCAATCAAACCTCTTCTGACTGTATCATAGCCAACCAGACTGGCGAAATTTGGAGCAAAATACTTTTTATCCAAAATATCTATATATTCTTTAAAAGTGTGCCAATCTATATTAATATTAGACATATCCGTCCACTTTTGAATGGATGCAATAGCAGAGCTACTAATTAGAGGTGCCAAGGATGCTCCGCAATTACCACCAATTATAGTAGTAACTCCTTGAGTTATTAGACTCTTTTGGGATGGCGCTGAAAATAAAGTAAGATAAGTATCTGAGTGATTACTAATATCAATAAATCCAGGAGTAATAATCTTACCGTTAGCTTCAATTTCAATATTAGTCTTATAGCCATTATCTTTAGAAGTAATTTTAGTGATTTGACCATTTTTAATTGCAATCGTGCCTTTGTAAGGTTTTTTGCCCGTACCATCTACAATCAAACCATCTCTTATAATAATATCATACATAATTATAAGCCTAATAAACCAATAGCAAGCCCTATAACGCTCATAACTAAAGAGACAATCCAAAATCTCATCACAATTTTAGTCTCGGGCCAACCGAGTGCTTGAAAGTGATGATGAATTGGAGCTGCTAAAAATATCTTTCTTTTTAGAAATTTTTTAGACAACATCTGTGTAATAGATGACAAACCTTCTACAAAGAATAAAAATCCAATAATCGGTAGAATTACCAGTGAATTAGTCAACATAGCTCCTACCGCCAAGACAGCACCCAAAGCAAAAGCTCCCGTTCCTCCCATAAAGAATCTAGCTGGATGAATATTGAACCACAAAAAAGCCATCAAAGCTCCAATCAAAGTACTCATAAATATAGCAAGAGAAATATTTCCTTGAGCTAAAGCTAATGCAGATAATACTCCCAATGGAGGTATTATTGATCCTGCTAAAAGCCCATCAAGTCCATCCGTAATATCAACAGCATTCATAATAAACACAACTAAGATTATAAATACTGGTATATACCAAAGCCCTAGCTCCACATCAGTTGGCAAACCAAGTACTGCCCCTCCAGGGATATGAAAGGAAGTCCAATTAAGCTTGAAAGTAAACCAATAAGCTCCGAAACCTGCTATTAACAATTGCAGACCTAATTTTAATTTGACCCCTAGACCTTTTATTTTACCAATACCCCTTATATTTGCAATATCATCAATAGCTCCAAGCAATCCTGCTGAGACCAAAAAAGTAAGAGGTAAAAAAGTCTCCGAACGAGTTAGATTAAAAGCTAAAGTCAAAATAGCCGTAATAATCCAAAACAGTATCCCTGCCATCGTGGGAGTACCTTGCTTATGCTGATGAAATTTATTAAATATAGGGACAGCTTTATTATCCCAAGTCTCTTCTCTGATGTTTTTACCCAATTTAGTACGGAAGAGAAAGTCAGTCAAAAATGGAGTTAATATAATCCCAAGAATAAAAGCTAAAACTGCAAATCCAAAGATTCGGACAACTGCTATGACTGTATCTATATCTTGAATATAATCCATATATATTTATATTAAGTACTAAATATAGTATATCAAATACAGACTCAAAATACAATATTATATATAAGGTGGGGTAAACTTAGACAAAACATATTGTAAATTGTCCTCCTTTGGAGGAGGTGGCCGTCAGGCCGGAGGTGGATGAAGTTTTAGTTTGTGTTTTATCCACCCTACCCCATCGCAAATGGGATTTGCTCCTGTCCTACCTTGGGGGAGGACAGTTTATCCTATATGTCAACGATGTTTCTAATCTTATTCAATTATATTATTGTATTTGCTCTAATTTGAGACGAGCAGCTTCTGCATTAGGGTCGAGCTCCAAGACTTTATTATAATTCTGTATAGCTAAGTCATTTTTTTTCTGAGCTTCATATAATTCTCCTAATTTGAAATATACATTAGTATACTCTGGGAAAGATTCTAACAATTTATTATATACCAATAAAGCCTCATCATATTGCTTATTATTTTGATAAGCTACCCCCAGAAAATAGGCTAGATCTTGATTAGTAATTAAATTATTAGAAACTGTAGCATTGACATATTTCGTCAAAATATCAACTTGCTCAGCATATTCTTGATTGAGAGCTAGAATATCATAATAATTCTGATATGCCTGTACAAAGTATATATTCTTTTCTATTACAGACTTCAAGATTGTTTTAGCTTTATCAAGTTGTTCAACATTAATTTCCTGTACCTTTTGAGCTTGTCTAGAATAATATTGAGACTCATAAATATCCCAATACAAAGAGTTCTTTTGTAATTCTCTACCCTTAGTAATTAATGACAAGTACTCATTCTCATCAATTTCTCCATATCTTTGAATAGTTGAATATAAATCTAATTGCCAATATATAGCTCTAGCATCTGATCTGAATTTATTCTTGTAATTATCAATAATGGATTGAGTTGAAGTAATTTTATTTTGTAAATTACTTTGTTTTTCAGCATCTATATTTCTGGTATCAGATTCTTGAGTGGAGTTTGCAAGTTCAATAGCTTCTTGATTTATTTGTTGAATAAGTGCTGGGATATAAACATGTGCATATTCAATCATATACGGAGACTTACTTTGAGCTTTTGCTAATAAATCAACTTGCTCTGCCAAATTATTTTGTACTTGAGAAGCTTGAATAACATATTCTTGAGATTTTAAAATATTATATATTTTAGTAGAAGCAAATAAAGTTATTGCAATACTAAATAATATTATAAAAGTTAATAAAGATGAAATTGAAGCTGGAATCTTATTAATATCTAAATTCAAATTAAAAATAGGTTTGAAATATTTTGTAAATATATTACTCCATAGAATTAAAATCAATATAAATAAAATCTTTGAAATCACAGTAAATGGTATCAAGAATAGACCAATAATAGCTATTATAAGAGTATATGTTTGAATCGGAATAGTTTTATGAATAAATAATAATCGCAGAATTCCACCCAAAATCCAAATACCCAAAAGTAGAATAATAATACCAATTACAACTCCATTACGAACACCTATATTAGCTATCTCATTATATAATGTCTCAAAACTAAAGTCTGAGATCTGTGTTTCATTGACAGAAGGAGTAAATCTATTCCAAGCATACATTATATTCCCACTACCAAACCAAGTATCAGTCAACAAACTTTGTTTAGTAATTGACAAAGTTGTATTAATATTAGGTACAGTCAAGATTGAATATTCTGGGAATTGTGAATTATTTTGAAATGGCCTAATTATAGCCAAGGCTATTAATACTATCCCGATAATTCCATATATAAATGACACTCTACTAATAATTAATCTCTTATTCTGATCTACATTATTTGTTAATAGCTTGTTTATATAAAATATAGTATTAATTACTAAAGATAATATAGTCAGAGCATACATAGAATAGTCTGGCAACCTGACTAACAATACAATATGTATAAATATAGCTAAATAATATAAAAATGCCAAGATTTTGGCTGATATACTTTTAGACTGATTTTGGAATAAAAATATAAAAATAATATTAAAGACCAATAAACTAATAAAAACTAATTCTTGAGGGGATTCAGTCAGCCATGTACCTGTGATTTGTAATTTAGTAAGCATTGGTAATAAAGAAGTAAAATTTGGAATATAAATTGAAAGAGCTCCAACTAATAATCCAATCAAAGATATAAAAGCAAATAATAATACCAATATATCAAATGTTTTTTTCTCAAAGAAAACTTTCAATAATATATAAAATAAAGTCAAATATCCAATAAATATACCAGCATCAAAAATACGAGTAGTACTACCCCAAAAAGCAATTTGATTAGGGTTAATAAATGATATAATCAATATAGACAATCCCAGAAAAACAAACATAATATCCCCTAAGTTAATACTAACATTATGTTTGATACCACCAAATATCCAGAAAATACTTATCCCAACCAACAGCCCAGATAAGCCAAATACAAACACTATAGACTTAGGTAATTGCCAAATATTAGCCCAGTCTACAACCACAAAAACAGATAATACAGCTAAGAATATAGTTGTATAAATAAGTAATATCCATTGAGCTGGGGATAATTTATTAGTAATATCTGGCTCAGATATTATATCAGACTTTTGTTTATTAAGATTTTTTTTATCAGAAAATTTTTCTTTTTGTATTGAATTTGGATTATAGAATTCTACTACTTCAGATTGTATCTTAGTGGGTTCATTAGATTCTAATTTTTTTATACCAGTAACATTAGAAACACTTTTCTCTTCCCCTTTATTAGATATTACCTTTTCTTTGAGATTTCTTAAATCTATTGCCATATTTAATTCTATTTATAATATATATGAATTTATTATATCATAAATCATACATAAGTTCTAGTGTATATATGCACTAGAACTTAGTCACAAAAACCTTAAAACTTCCACTAGCAGGATCCTGAGCTACTCCAGAGTTATTGTTAAACCTAACTGTAACAGTATTAGCAGCACTTACCCAAGCTGTAAAATTAGAATTTGCAGCAGGAACACTACCATTAGGAATTCCAAGGGATACTACATCATTCAAATTAGCTCCAGTGACAGTGACTGTCAAATCAATATAGTCAGCATTATTAGTAGAAGCAAAATCTAGGGTGGCGGTAGCGGTAAGTCCCTGATTGATAGTTTGTCTTACCCCACCACTAGTAGTAAGGAATAAATTCGTACCATTCCATTCTACAGCTCCAGCTTCAGGAGTAGTCAAGTTAGTACCAGAAGTAAATTTAAGCGGAGCAGTATTAGCAGTAGCTGTACCAGCAGACAGAACTACTCTACCAATATTGGTTAGATTAGAACCTGTTGTATTAATATTAGTAGTCCCTGTAAATGTATTTACTCCTGTACCTGTTTGTGTATAACCTCCTGTTGTGGTTATTCCTGTTACTGCTACTATTGCTCCTGAACTGTTAATTTGGAATAAATCTCCATTTCCTACTGTAAATAAATTTGCTGGTGTAGTATCTCCTATTCCCACATTTCCATTTGGGGTTATTCTCATCCTTTCAAGAAGATTTGAAGCATTACTTGCAGTCGTAGTGAAGGTGATTGCTCCTCCAGGATACGCACCTGTACCTGCACCACCACTTATGTTCAGCGTACTGCCCCCAACCCAGTTGGGTGTCACACCCACACTTGGAGCGCGTAACGTTACGGTTGGTATCGTACCTCCATCCGTAATGGTTCCCTCTCCTGTCCCTACTACTACTGTATTGTCTGTCAATATCCTCATCCTCTCTACTGCATTTGTCCTTATTGACAATGCTTGTGCATCACTTGTCCCTATATAATTACTTGTTGGGTTCGTTCCGCTGTTGCCTGTTAACCCCCAACCGGAAGTATTTACTAGATTTGCTATGGTTATTCTACTTACCTGATTACTTCCATTTATTAACATTACATCATCACTGGTACTTGTCTGTACTGGTAATCCTCCTAATACTAATCTCCCTGTAGAACTTGTATTAATTGTTACTGCTGTATTTCCTACTGTATTTCCTATTGTTGTACTAGCAATACCAGATATATTTAACCCTACTGTTCCTAATACTTCTAATCTATTACTTGGTGCATTTGTTCCTATTCCCACATTTCCATTTGGGGTTATTCTCATCCTTTCAAGAAGATTTGAAGCATTACTTGCAGTCGTAGTGAAGGTGATTGCTCCTCCAGGATACGCACCTGTACCTGCACCACCACTTATG
>Ga0247844_1000643_pt1 | contig 72164 bp, 70 predicted proteins | sample LaCtaG_FD_192421 | JGI IMG/M metagenome (GOLD analysis project Ga0247844, IMG submission 192421) | Freshwater microbial communities from meromictic Lake La Cruz, Castile-La Mancha, Spain - LaCruzMarch201714.5m_1 | ecosystem: Environmental > Aquatic > Freshwater > Lake | place: Spain: Castile-La... | reverse complement strand
AACAGCCCCTCCGTTGGTCCCAAGATCCTCCTCACCGCACTATGCAGTTCAAAGACTTAGAACTTAGCAGGGGGCGACAAATTCACTGGCGAATTACAGGGCGACCGAATCACTGGCGGATAACACGGCCTCAAGTCACAGGGGAAAAAGGTCGATAGACCGATCCATGGGGATCAACTCGTTTCGCTTGTCTTTGGCTTGGGTTTTGGCTCTCAGTCCCTTGCTGTCGCTTACGGCGAAGGCGGATTCGGCCTGCTTTAGAATCGTCCAGCGATTCATAAAGGACGCGCCTGAGGGCAAGGCAACGTTGCGTTACGCCTTGGGAACGGATCCAGTCAGGCATCCGGGTGATGTCATCAAATACAAAGTAGAGCTCTTGTTGCCTGAGGACCTGACCCAGGCGCGTGCCCGACAAGTTTTCGATAACGTCGAGCTTGATGGATATGGCGACGGGTACCAAAGCATGGACCTTGGAAGCTATACCAGTCTTGAAGACTTGCAGGCGGGCCTACTCAAGAAGAAGAAGTATCTCAAGTTCGGGGAACGTCTCCGTCTGACGGTTGAGTCGGTCGTGCCGGGGTTCAAGGCTTCGCATCGCAAGGCCGCGGATGGCTACGCCACGCTTAGGGATATGCAAAGCAGGGGTCGCGTGCCGTCCGAGAGGATGAGAGAAGATGCGCCTAGGGAGATCTACCGTCTGGGATCCAAGAGTTTCGAAGATCGATCTCTCGGCGCCAGTCGGGCCCAGCACCTTGTTCGACTCCAAAGTACCCTGAGTTCTGACCCCACCGAACTCTTACAGGAGGCGATGAGCGACACGTTGCAGTTCCAGGCGGGATTCCAAGGTTTCGAGGGCCTCGGGGTCGTACGCAACGTCTCGCCGGACCGAAGCTTGGACCGAGATCCGCTGATTCGCTACGCCTTGGACGGAGCAAAGGATCCGATTCTTCGGGATTGGAGCGAGACCCTGAAACTCACCGGCGGCGATTCGACCTTGATGGCGCGAGTTAAGCGCGCCCAGACGATCTACGTGGAGGAACTTCGCAAAATCGGGAAGCTCCGATCCGATCCCTACGAAAGGATCACCGAGGAGGCGGCTTTGAATAAATTGTCGCAAGCTGCCAGCCGTTTTTACCAGGAGAGCGAGCTCGGAGATCACCTCCAGGACTTCGAGACGCGCAACTTGCGGAACTCGCCGACTTACGCAAAGGACTCCGCCAGCCTGGTGGAGGACAACCTGGCCTTCGGAAAAGCTTTCCCGCGCTCCGTGAAGAAGGGACAGCTCGAGGAACGGCTAGCGGCTTTCCAAGCCAAATGGAGCGACCACGTGACGATCATTGACGACGTGGGCTTCGAGTTCCGCGCCGAGTCCGGAAAGGTTTTACGGCAACGAAAAAAGATCCTCGCCATTTCCACGCGTGGGCTGAGCGATGCCAAGTCGGCCGCTCTCACGCGCGACTATCTGGATGCGATCGCATCCGGCACGGTCTCCTTTCCCTTGGGCGAAGGCGGGGGGCATCTGTACACACGGGTGGGAAACCGCACGGTCGATTACTACGGAGACTTCACCGTCAACGAGTATCGCGGCTCCACGAGTCGTCGCTTAGAGCCCGTTATTACCCTCAAGCCAGACGAGGAATTCAACCTGCGCGTGTACCTGGAAAACGCCGAAGCGGACACTCTGGGTGTGATCGGAGATTCGGCCTATAACGGCGTGGCCAACGCACGGACTCGCGGCAAGCTCGACGACAATCGCCCGATCGCGGGCGGTCACAACTGCACGAGCTGGTTGTGTACGGCGCCGATTGGCGTTTCGCGCAAACCGCTCATGGCCCTCACGAAGGCCACGACCGCCATCGAAGTGCACACAAATCCGGGGTGGTGGAGCCACTGGCTCACGGGCGCGGCGCCGGAGGAGCGCGTGCCAGTGGTGGTGTACTGGGACAGCGGCAAGTCTCTTGCGCAAATCAAGTCCGAGGTGGTCTCGGGTGCCCGGTTCCCCGAGTGGGATTTTTCGACACACTGATCCGACGGTCGTTTTTGAGGAGACGGTTATGAAGTTCCTTCCTTTGGTTTTCCTGTCCTTTGGATTCGTGACCTGCTCGTCGCACCCACTGCGACGTTTGGCTTCGGAGGACGAAGCCGTCAAACCCATCACCGAAGTCTTCGCTCCCGCCATCGTGGCCGATGCGAAGTCCGTGAAGGTCGCCGTGGTTCAATGGGCTCCGGTGCTACCTACGCCCCTCGGAGTCGACCCCGCCACGGCTGAGGTCTTCAAGGCCCGCAACCGCAGTGCCCTGGAAGGGTATATTCGCGAAGCCGCGGGCCAAGGCGCGAAACTGGTCATCACGCCGGAGTTTGCCGTGGTCGGCTATCCCGATCTTCCCGATGTGCCGGCTGAAGAAGACGAGTATCGCAATGCCGACGACATTCGTCCTTACGTGGAGACCGTGCCCGGGCCGTCCACGGACTACTTCGCTAAAGTCGCCTCGGAGTTGGGCATTTATTTGCACATCGGCTTCGCCGAAGTCGATCCGGTCGACGGCAAGTTCTACAACGTGGTGGTGGCTCTGGATCCCCAGGGGCAGATCGTGGGCAAGTACCGCAAGATCAACCTCTACGAAGGAGAGACGAACTTTCTGAGTCCGGGTTCGAAACCGGCCACTTACGAGTCTCCGTTTGGTCGCGTGGGCCTCGCTATTTGCGCTGACATCTATTCGAGTCACCCGATTTCCGCATATCGTCGCCAGAAAGTGGACGTCATTGCTCTGAGCACCTCGTGGGCTCAGTTCAATACCGGTATGGAGTATTTCCGGGACGCGGCTCGCCGAGGCAGATTTTACGTGCTCGCGGCCAACCAAAACTACTTCCCGGATTCGGGAGTGATTGATCCGCGCGGGAGCATTCAGTCGCATATTCGCCAGTCGGACGGCGTGGCCTACGGGGTCTTGCCCCTTAAGAACGTCGCTCGCTGATTTAGGCTTGCCGCGGGCCCATCGTTCTGGAATTCCAGAAGGATGGGGATTTTCAAGCAAGGTCTGAGGTGGTTTTCTTTGGCGTTCGTGAACCTCGTGGGGGTTGCCACGGCATCCGCCCAGCCCGAGGGTTCCCTAGTCCATCCACAAGCGAATCCCGCGCCCAAGTTGGCTCTCGTCTATCGCGGCAAGGGTGCTTGTAAGGACTGCTCGGCCTCGGCCGTAGCGCGCGCCTGGGAATTGGGGATGTCTGTCCGTTGGGTGGAGTCTGCGGACGACGTCGCCAAGGTCTTCAGCGGAGCGTCCACTTGGATCCAGCCGGGTGGTTTGGCCCTCGATGCCGCCAAAGAGATGCCTGCAGCCCTCAAAGAGGGCGTGAGGAACTTTGTTCGCAACGGTGGGGGCTTTGTCGGCTTCTGCGCCGGGGCCTTTCTGGCCTCGGACCTCATGCACATCGACGGTGAGGACGTGCCTGGTTTTGGCATGATCCCCTCGAGCACTTCGGTCTGGGACGGAACTCTCCTTGATTCCACCGTGCTGCCGCTTCTCTGGAACGGGCGAATCCGCGACCTCGTCTGGTATTGGGGTCCTGTTTTTGACGTGGCCCCCGACGCTGTGAAGGTCGGAGACTTTGAAATCCTCTCTCGTTATTCCGATGGGCGCCCGGTCACGCTGCGTGGACGTTACGGCCGCGGCAAAGTGTTTGTGACGGGCGTGCATCCGGAGTCGCCCCCGGATTGGCGCCTCGACAAGGCCCAGATCGACCGCGACGGCGTGGACTGGGATCTGGCTCGCGACATGATCACGTGGACGCTCCCCTGAGCGGGAATTTGTTGAGCCGATGACGGTTATTGATCGTGAGCTGAGTTTCGATTTCCCCGATTTTCGTGTGGGCACAGCGGAATACGAAGCCGGTCCGACGGGTTGTACGGTCTTCGACTTCGATCGTGGCCCCTGCCTCTGCGCTGTCGATGAGCGCGGGGGGGCGGTGGGTAGTCGGGAGTTGTCTTCTGTCAGTCCCGGTGCCGAGTACGGCAGTATCGATGCTTTGCTTTTTTCCGGCGGGTCCACCTACGGCTTGGCCGCCGCCGATGGCGTGATGGCCGGACTTTTTGAGCGCCGCAAACGGAGCTCCGCCTTTATGGATAGTCCCAGCGTGCCGGGCGCGGTGGTCTACGACTTTGCCGGGCGATCGGATGCGACGATCTATCCGAACGCCGATCTCGGTCGCCAGGCCTTCGACCGCGCTCGGCAAAACCGCCTGCGAGTGGGTCGTGCCGGGGCCGGTCGCAACGTTTCCGTGGGCAAGTACTTTGGTCGCGATCATGCGGAGCCGAGCGGACAAGGGGCGGCCTTCCTTGAGTCGCCGTTGGCGGGAATCCAAGAGCCGCTCAAGCTTTTCGCTTTTACGGTGCTCAATGCCGTCGGGAATATTTTGGACGAACACGGCTCCATTTTGCGTGGCTCGGTGTTCCCTGGGGGAGGGCGCCGTCCTGTTGCGGAGCGACTCCGTGAGCGCCTGGCTGCGCCGACGTCTCCCGCGCAAGGGAACACGACGATATCCCTGGTGATCACGAATGTGGCCCTTGATCGCACGGAGCTCCAGCGACTGGCCGCGATGACTCACACGGCGATGGCTCGGGCCATCGAACCTTTTCAGACGGCTTTTGACGGCGATGTTCTTTTCGCGGTTTCTACTGCGAGCCTAGCGAAGCCCAAAGGCCTTCACGTGAACGATCTCGGTTGCCTAGCCGGGACGCTCATGCAAAACGCAGTGCGTAGCCCTTTTCGGCAAACTTGAACCAGGAGAAGACCCATGAACAAGCTTTCGACGACCCGTGTGCTCGTGACCCTCGGCGGCCTGTTGCTGACTTCTGCGGCCTTTGCCGTTGCCTTGGGCACGATCGTGCCGATCCAGGAGGTTTTCGAACCGAGTGGAAGCTTTCCCACCGAGAGGTATGCAAAGATTGCCGTCGTGCAATGGGCTTCGAATCCCATGTCGCCGGTCTTGGTAGACGCTCCTACGGCCGAGGCGGTGAAGGCCAAGAACCGTCGCGATCTGGAGGTTTGGGTGCGCCAAGCTGCGGGCAAGGGCGCCAAGTGGGTGATCACCCCCGAGATGTCCATCACCGGATACCCTGACATTCCCGAACTGCCGGCCGAAGAGGACGACTGGCGTAGTCGCGACGACATCGCCGGTTACGTCGAGTCTGTCCCGGGCCCCACGACCGAGCACTTTTCGAAGCTGGCTGCGGAGCTCGGCATTTACCTGCACATCGGACTCGCCACGGTGGATTCGGTCACGAATCACTACCACAACACCGTCGTCGTGCTGAATCCTAAGGGTGAGATCGTCACCACCTACCACAAGCAAAACTTATACTCGGGCGAAGACAAGTTCCTCGCGCCCGGTACTGAGAATGCCGTGTACGACAGTCCGATTGGACGCATCGGTTTGATTATCTGCGCCGACGTGTATGCGGATGGGCCGCTCAAGCGTTACCGGGACAGCCAGACCGACATTCTTGCGTTGAGCACTTCGTGGGCACACATGAACACGGGCATGGACCAGTTCAAGAGTGCGGCGCGCGAGTACAAGATGTGGCTCTTTGCCGCGAACCAGCCCTACTTTCCGGACTCGGGCGTGATCGAGCCCTCGGGCGAGACGCAATCCCACATCCGCCAGACGCGGATCGGGATCGCTTACGGCTACGTGCCTTTCAAAGACAAGCGCTAGGATACGCCTGGGATCAATGCAGGGCGAAGTTCCAGTCGCGGAAGGGCTGACCTTCCTTGACTTCTTGCGCGGTGATTTGCTCGAGCGGCTGATTCGAGTTCCAGTAGGCCACAAAGGGAACCCGATCGCCCGGGGCGCCGCCCGTCAGCCAGTTGCTCCACCAGCCTGGGTTGGTGTGAACTTCGTTGGCGGGATCGCCGGCGCCGACGAGCGTCATCAGGGGTGCCTCGTTGTAGGCCACCGGGGCCGTGCACATCCAGCTCGTACAGTTGTGACCACCGCGTCCGGTCGGGCGGTTGTTGCGTAACTTTCCGGCCGTTTTTCCATCGGCGGCCCCCTGGTAGTTGCTGGGACCGATGACTTGGCTGCCTTTGGTGCTGGCGCCATCCATGTAGGCGCGCAGGCGGAGTTCTTCTTCGGGCCGGAGGGCGATGAAGGGCTCAAGGCGGGGGCTACCCGGCAAGCGATAGGCGTTCAATTGCGCGTTGCTGCCAAAATAGAAGTCGGTTGTTTGGTTCCCCACGCGCGTGTACAGGTGCCCAGCGCCCTCGCCCAGAGGGAAGGACACCGTGCCGGCGGACAGCGAATCCAGATACTCCTGTTGGAGCTTGGCTTGATCGGCCTCGGACAGCCCGTTGGTAGTGAGCACCAACACGTTTCGCTTGCGCTTGGTGACCTTGCCGGCGCTGGAAGTGAAGCTGAACTCCACGTCCTTGACCATCTTCACGTTGTTGGGCCAACGGTCCGTGAACGACTTCACGCGCTCGGCAAGGGGGCCGAGCTTCACGGTACCGGGGAAGGCCTGCTTAAAGGGGGCCACTTCGCGCACGGCAAGGTTGGCGTACGACGACCAAGTGCGGTCGTTCATGACGTAGCGAAGCTCCCAGTCGCGCATACTTCTGCCGATTTCGCTCTCTTTGCCGAAGACGGAGATTGCGCCCTGGATGCGCACAGACGCAGCTTTCTTGTCGATCGTGCCAGCGGCCAGTTCCTGGGCGATGGCGTTCAGTTTAGAGACGTAAGCATTCTGGGCTGTTTGGATTTTCTCGGCGAGTTTCGGACGGCCGAGCAGTTCGACGTGGGAGCTCCAGTCGCGCATCGGCCAAGCGAAGTTGCGATACACTTCCAAGGCGAGTTTTTCTTCGTCGTTGTAGTCTACGCCCGGCTTCATCTTTGACGGGAAGACGGACTCCAGGGCCTGGCGTGCGCCCTCGGGAAGTTTTGCGTAGTCTTTGACGGAATCGAAGGGCTTCAGACTCATGCTGCGCCAAAACTGGTCGTAGCCGTACTGCATGTGGAAGGTGTTGCGGAGCATCCGCTCCATCAGACAGGTCATGCTCGTGTGACAGTCGCGGACCTCCAGGATCACGCGTTCCATCGGCACGATATCGGGACGATAGGCGCTGCCGCCGAAGTATTTGAACGAGGCATCCGTGCCGGCAATGGCTTGCATGCTGTTTTTGTCGAACTTCGCGCCACGTGCGTTGGCGGCAAAGAACTCGACCATCTTGCTGTGCTTGAGTTTGGTCATGGGCCCAAGGAAGGCGTGCTGGAAGCTCATGGCCGTGGACTTCGTCGAATCGCGTTCGAAGCGACTGGCCCCCACTTCGAGTTTCGTGATCGTGTCCATGTCGCCCATGAAGTTGAAGTAGCCGATCTTCTCCTTGATGACCTCGTTGGTGGACACGTCGAGACCGTTCGGCGGGAAGAACGCGCCTACGGGAGAGCTCGTGCTTCCCTGCATGGAGCCGATGCCCATATGCTCGTTTACGAGGTTGGCTTGATGAGTGAACTCTTCGAGCGTGTCGACGGGGGCCAGCACCACCTCGATGTTGCCGGTTTCGTCGCGGATGACCGCTGGAGGCAGGAAGGCGAGCTCCGGTAGCTCGGTGGTTTTTACGAGCCCGCCGGCCTTACGATTCTCGGGGAAGAGCGTGGTGATGTTGGCTTCGATCCATTGCACCCGTTCGGCCGTGGACTTGGCGAGCCACTGGTCGCGGGGGAGGAACTCGGGTTTCGGTCCGTACACGTTCACGAGTTTCTCGAGGTCCTTCATCGTGTACTCGGACTCGAATCCGTACATCAGGTGACCGCCCGCATGGGCCTGAGCATTGAATCCCTTCGGGTAGCGTTTGATCGCGCGGGTGGCGACGCTCGAAGAATCGAAATCGATAAAGCGGGTCATGATCTTCGCGCAGGTGTCGGCGGGGATGGCGGCCGGGAAGCGTCCGCTGTCCGCAGGGACTTCGCTTGCATGATTCTGAGTGCTGCAGGCTGTCAACGAGCCTAAAGCAGCGAGCGAAGCCAAGGACAAAATACGACGCGTGACGAAAAGAGAGTTCAACCCCATAACGTATCGTATCGGAAAAGGGCCCGAAAAACTTGATGCCTGGCTCAGTCAGGTCGGGGGCTACCGGCCCCGCTCAGGAGCAAGTCGAGGGCCTTCTGTGCAAAAAAACTTTTGTTCTCGGAACGGGGGAGCCCGGAGCGGGCCTGAATGCGTTCGACCCTGCTCGTCCCGTCGGCAAAAGCGCAGGCCACAAAGCAGAGACCCGCGGGCTTCTCGACGGTGCCTCCGTCCGGTCCCGCGATGCCGGTTGTGCCCACGCAAACCGGGTGCTCGGCGCCCATGGCCCGCAGCCGCTGACGCCCGTTCTCGGCCATCGACACGGCGACTTCGGCCGAAACCGCGCCGTGGTCTTGAATGAGCTTGGGGGGAACGCCGAGTGTGATTTTGGCAGCGTTGTCATACGTTACCCAAGAGGCCCAAAAAACCCGCGAGGCGCCGGCCACGTCCGTCAGGCGGCTTGCCACCAGCCCGCCGGTACAGGATTCGACCGTGGCTACTTGGAGGTTTTGTTTTTCCAGCGAGGCCACCACCTCGGACTCCAGCGATTTGACGGTGGTGCCCGGGGCCGAGGAGAAGACATCGCGACCGAGCAAGTGACTTACTTCCGAGCAGAGTTGGCGAAAGCTTTGCTCTCGTGTGGCATCGTCGCAGTCTCCGTACAGGCCGATGTGGTTCTCGGGGAAACGTGTTCGGTAGCCCAGCTCAAACCCGGCAGGGAGCTTCTTTTCCACGGGGGCTAGGCGATTCTGTAACTCGCCTTCGGAGGTGAAGTGCGTGGCCCAGGTATGCGTGCGATAGGCGAGCGAGCGTGGCAGTGAGGGCAACACTTGTTCGCGAAGCATGGCCTTCATCTCGCGCGGAACGCCGGGCATAAAGAACCACTGTTGCGCGCGGCCGTGCGGACCCGGGCGAGCCAGGCCGAATCCGGGGGCCGTGCCCTGAAGATTGCGCAGCACAAAGCACGAGGGCGGTAGCCTTGCCTGCTTGCGCTGGACCTCGGTGAAGGGGCGTTGATGCTGGGAGAACCAGGCTTCGATCTGCGCGAGGGCCTCCGGATGCACGACGGTGGCTTCGTTCAGAAATCGCGCAAAGGCTTCGGCCGTGAGATCGTCGGAGGTGGGGCCGAGGCCTCCGGTGACAAGGACGATGTCTGCGCGGCGCGCGGCGATGTGGAAGGCTTCCACGATACGCTCGGGATCGTCGTCAACTTTCTGGGCGAAACGCGGGACAAGGCCGAGAGGGCGCAAGATCTCCGCAATGGCGACGGCGTTCGTGTCGACGACTCGTCCGTCCAGGATTTCTCGACCGATCGTGAGGACTTCGACAAGGGGTAGGTTCACAGGCTTCTCCCGATGTCGTCGTCGCTCGCAAGGCGGGCTTCGAGCAGGGCTAGGGAGGCCGCGATGAGAGCGTGGTCGGAACTGGCGTCGAGCAGCGGCTTGTAGCGGTCTGCGAAGTTGATCCATTCCACTTCCAGATCCTCGGAGCCGTCTCCAAGCACGGCCGTCGGATCGATACGGCAGTCGAGGGCCAAGTAGACGTGGTAGCGATTTCGGAAGAGCGCGGGATTGGGATTGAGATCACCGAGCTTCACCCATCGTGCGGCGCGGGCACCGGTTTCTTCGAGCAGTTCGCGCTCGGCGGAGAGACGCGGATCGCCGTCGGATCCGCTGCAGCCGCCTCCGGGGAGTTCGCGAGTGACTCTCTGGTTGCCCACGCGATACTGCCGCACCCAGAGCATTCTGGCGCCCGGCGAACGCACGCTCGGCTGATCGACGGCAAGGATGTTCACCCAGTCGGCGCCTTCGAGCACCAAAAACGGCACTTCAACGTGGAGCCCATTGTGCCGGTGCGGCTCGCGGAACACGGAAAAAATCGGGGTGCGGAGGAGGAGGTCGCGGCCGAGTTTGATCCAACCCATCGTGCCGGTGTTTTGACTCTCCATCCAGGGAGTTCTAACTTCGTGTTCAAGGGATGGCAAAATTCTTCGATCGACTCTTCCAACGCGGCTCGGATCGACTGATCTGGCTGCGCGTGCGGGCGCCCTCTTGCGCCGCCGCCGAGACCTGGCGGCGAGAGGTGCTGGAAGCGGCCCCTTTGCGGGACTTGCGCAAGCGTTTTTTAGAGATCGATATCTCGCGCGACGAGAGACCCGAGCTCGATGCCGCCGCACAGTCCGTCTTGCAGTCGCTGGGCGAGCGCAGCGGTTGGCCCCTGCAACTCTTTTTAGATCCTGGCTCGGGAGCTCCGGTGTTTGGCTGCACGTCGCCGGACCTCGTCTCCTGCGAGCGCATTTTGCGCCATTTGCTCGTGGCTAGGGAGAGTTCTCCGGGCGAGTTAACCAGTCAGGCTGAAGAGGCTCGACAGGCCGCAAGGGCGCGCGATCCTCTTTGTCGCCAATGGCCGCGGGTATCGTCTGCCGAGGCGCGCGAGATTCTTAGCGGAGCGTCGCTCGCGAGTTTCCTGACTCCGCTCAACCAGAGTCTGGACCCGCTCACGGGTGGCTTGGGCCCCACAGCAGACGCTTTTCTTTATCCACAGGCCTACGAGGTGTTGTTGCGACGTCCGGAGACTTTGCGGGTGGGGCAGGCGGCGCTTGAGCGCTTGGCGCGCTCGGAGTCTTGCGACGTATTGGGTGGCGGGTTCTTTCGTTCGACCGACGGCTCCAAGCTGCTCGGCGAGAACGCCGAGATGCTGGAGCTGTTGGATTTGGCGGCCAAGATCACGCGAGCCCCATTTTTGACTCTGACCGCGGCGGAAGCGCGCGCCGGTTTGCTGCGAGATTTTTGGCACGCGTCCGGGGGATTTGCTGCGGGTTTGTCCGAGGCCGAGGGCTACTACGAGTGGAACGCGGCCGATTTCCTAGGATCACTCGAGGGTCCGGAGCGGCTTCCAGCGCAACGCTTTTTTGGTCTCACTCGCGAAGTCTCCTTTGGCGGGGATCGCCGTCCCCGCCTGGTCACGGACATCGCCACGCTCGCGACCGAGCTGGGTTTGCCTCCCGCGGATTTGCAAAATCAGCTGGCGACGATCCGACGGAAGCTGCTCGCGTTCCGGGCGACTCGCTCGCTCAAGCAGCCACTTCGGGCCCCTTCTGCGGCCTTGCCCACGGCCCTTGCGCTCAGGGCATTGCTGGCTCCCGGCCTGTTGGAAGACGGCTCTCTGGAGGCGTCCCTCTTGTTGAGCCTCGAAACTTTGGTGGAAGAGTTTTCGGATCGGTCGCGCACGACGATCGGTGGTCGGGATTTTTCTGCGGGGAATCGCCTCCGCTGGCAACTCGCCCGCGCCTGTTTGGCGGCGGCTTTGCTGAAGCGACCGCCAGCCGAGCAGTCGCTGCATGAGAAGCTTTGGGTGGCTCGGGCCGATGGATTGCTGGGCGACGTGACGGATGTTGAGGGTGGGGTGCGTGGTGACACGGTTTTCCTTGGGGACCGGTCAGACCTCGCTGACTTTACGGGGCGATCTTCCGCGGCCTTGCGTATGGAGGCTTGGCTTGATCGCTTTGAGCTCGCGAATCGTCGCCAAGATTTTGCTCGGGTGGCCCGGTTGGAGGCGGAACTTCCGAACCAAGTCGCCTCGGCGATGACGGCTGCCCGAGAGTTGGGTCTCGCCGGAGCTGGAGTCTATGCCTCGTTCGTCAGGGCAGGGGCTTGCGGATTGTTCCGTGCCTTCCAGGAGCCCCACGCTCGCGCATGACGCACATCGCCTTTGGTCGCTCAAGGCTCCCGCGCTCACGTCCGAGAAGAGGAGATGGACGTCGATCTGCTTTCGCCCCTTTTCTTCGTTGCGGCCGGCGGCTTGGGTTTGGCGTTTCGCGCCGGACTGCATACCTGGAAGGCGGATCGTTCGGCGTTGGCGGAGCGCGAGGCTCAACTGATCCAGCGCTTCGACAACCGCAGTCGAGTGTCTTGGGTCTTGGTCGGTGTCGGCATTTTGTGGTTGGCCCAGATTGTGCTCGAGCGCCGGCTAGAAGTGGCCGTCGAGCCAACGGTGCCGAGATCATTCGCCTTCTCAGACGCGTTGATTCTTAGTCAATTATTTACCCAAGCTTAAAAATTCCCTGCGTCAGATCCGGTATGCTGGAAGATAACGTCACAACCGGACGCTTTATTTTTTTTGGAGTTAAAGTATGACGACCCGCAGGTCCAAAGCTTCTGCCCAAGGCAACATTGCCTTTACCATGCTCGCCAGTGCGGTCGCATTGGGGGTGGCGCTCGCTGCCGGACGATACGTCACGATGGGGACGGGCGCACGGCAAGCCGCCGCCAGCGAGGCCGCGGCCCGACTCATCAACGACATGGTTACGGCGCGGATCGCCCAGGCCATTTCCTCGACGGCCATACTTTGCGCCAATGGCAAATGCTATTGGAACGAGAGTCTCGACGACATCTCACCCGACACATTTGGCGTGAGCAGCGTGAACCACGATGGCGACCTCATGAAGCTTTCGATGAACGCGTGCTTGCCTACCTTCACCAACAACGAAGTGTCCCTGGAAAACTGCACTCGGGGAGAGGCGAGGGCCGAGCTTCGCTTCATGGACATCCAGAAACTCCAGGAAGCCAAGGTGATTTCCGGTGCTCGTGCCGCGGACGACACCGACAATTTCGGCATCGTGGCCACCGTCAAGAGCGACTATGTGGGGGGCGGCGGAGAGACCCGCGAGTTCGGCAGTTCCGCCGTGATTCGGCGCCCGCGTCCCTTTGTTCGCATTGAGACCAAGGAGGCGGTTTGCTCTCCGACTTGTCAGGTTTCGATTGGCACCAAGACTCAAGATTTCTGCCTGAGCACGCCCCGCATCGTAAACAAAGGTGCTTCGAGCATGGCGAAGGTGAGTTTCGTTGTTCACAACGACGGGCCGGGTCACCTTTACCGCTTTAAGATCATGCGCTCTTTCACGCCGAATCCTACGTTTAATGCGAATCAGGTTTCGGAAGCTCCGAAGCTCGTGGTGGACAGCGAGAACGAGGCTTTTGCCGACATCAACGGCAAAAATGGAACCAATCTTGGATTGGCTCCCGGCCAATCCAAAGAGTTCTTCGACGAGTCGCTGCCTTGTTACGATGACGACGTCTTTGTTCGAGAGGTTTTCCGCCACACCTCCCACAGTGTTAGCACTGTCCACGCCAACGTAGGCAACCATGCTTTTGATGGCGGAGCGGTCTGGGGACAATCCGTTTCGACTTCGCAAACGAGTTCTACGGCGGTCAAGCAGTCGAGCGTGAGCCCGCGTCCTTCGGGAACCGCGAACTACTTCTTCCAGGCCAAATCCGTGGAGCCGCAGAACGCTTTGGCGATCGTCGGGCATACGAGCGGCGTGGCGGGTTCCATGACGACGACCACCGAGACGGTCAACATCTATACCCACGTGACCACCGTTATCCTTGTAAACACGGGGATGAACTAATGGAAGGTGCGACGAGGAAACTTACTATGAAGACAAAATCGGGTTTCTCGGTGGCCGAGGCCTTGGTGGCGCTGGCAGTGCTTGGCTTGGGCGCAGCTGCGGTGAGCTCGGTGATCGTGCAGAATCGCAGGGAGGCCGTGAAAGGCGAAGTCGCCTCGGTCTTTGATGCTTCGCTGAGCACCGGCTTGGATCGAGCGATGGCCGTGGTCTCACAGGTGGGTGAGGGCCGTAACGAAGGACTTTGTCGTTTGCTCGATACGGGGGCGGTTTCGGGTGGCTTGGGTTATATCTTCGCCCATCTTCCGGCTCAGGACCCCTTCACCGCCGAGTGGGCGCGCGAGTTTCCCAGCGGTGCCTTTACCGATTGTACGAGCTCCCTCGAGACGGGTACCTCCGCGAAGTATTGGCAGAAGTGCTTTAGCCCCAAGGCGGGCTCGCTCGGAATCACCGACGATCTCCTGAGGAGATCCCCCCAGTTTCGCATACTCATCAATCCCGTGAAGGTTCGGAACGACAAGGGGGCGGCGGCCGGGTATACGCCGATTGCGCTCGGCGGAAAATCGGATGCGCGCGACACCGCGTTTTTGGTGACGGCGCGGGTACTCTACGACAACGAGGTAGGCGGCGGGAGAGTCTCGCGAGAGCGTTATTCATTGGTTTGGGCCGGTGAGGTCACGTGTAACAAGCCGGTCGGCGGCAAGACTCTGCAGTTGAGCGCCTCGGGTATTGGCTCGGGGTCCTCGACGGACGCGCAGCTTTTCTCCGCGAGTCAAAAGAGCAGCGACCTTATCCTCAAAGGCGAGAACCGGATCACGGTGTACACCGAGGGTCGCGTGGATGCGCGCGACAATCGCGCTCGTACGCTCGTGGAACCCGAAGCGGATGCCACCGGTCGGAGTAAGAACTTCATCTCTAAGGCAGGTTGCGTCGAGTCGACCTATCGTTGTCGCAAGCCCAACGTGCAAAGGCGCTGGGGCGACTTTATCGAATCCAAGTTGGCCGTCAGGTACAGTCGCAACAATCCGTACACGAAGGGTGACGACCTTTCGGTGAGGGCTCGGGTCGCGCTTGCCCTCAATGGCAAGCTCGACGGCTCACGGAAAGCCCCCATCCCTCTCAATTCAACCGTATTTTATCTCGATGGTGCTGACGCCCCCCTGGGCTTTGCCGATGCCAACGCGAAAGATTTCTCGGTGACGACCACGTTTACCCAGAATAACCTGACGGGCCGCAGTCCGGCCGGGCCGGCCTGTTCCCAGGTGTGTACGGACGGACAGTCGTACAACGACGAGCGAGTCGTGACGGATCCTTACGTATTGGGCTACAAGTTCCGCCTTGCGGAGTTCAAGGACGAAAACGGCGGCAATATCGACGTGAGCGTTAAGGATCTCTCGGCCTCGCTCAGCTGCGTTTGCTGCTACGGCAAGCAATGCGCGGCGATCGGCACGCGCACCAAGGGCCTTTGTATGGATCAGCCGCCCGAGCCTCTCGACTCTCGCCTGCCGGAATGCGCCGCGGACCTCAGTACCGGATCAGCAGGTCTTGCGGACCGTTTGCCGATCGTGAATCCCCCTCAGGGATCTACCGCCCAGCTTGTTCGCTATCAGAATCTCGGAGTTAACAAGTGCTTGGCCGTGCGCTCGGAGCTCGTGAGTGGAACGCGCCAGTTGGTCGTTGAGTCGAAGCCCTGCGATACGAGTCTGCCTCCTGTCTGCTACTCGCAAGGAACTTTCATGCTGTCTCCGACGCGGGGTTCTTTCGGCGCCTCTGCCCAGGCCTGCTATGGCTTGGGGCGGGAATCCGTTGGCAAAGCCGAACTTGACCAAATGCTGCTGGGTCAATTCGGCGCTGATTGGATGACTTTCGTGCGCACGATGATGCCGCCGGCCGAGGGTGACAAGTACGACTTCGTGAACGCCGCACTCGCCGGGATCTTCCTGGCTCCGCAGGACGATCAACAGTTGGCCGCGTTGGCGGCCAATGCAGGGATCGCGGACAACCAGTGGCATTGGATCGCTTTGACCACGGACAAGGACTCGAGAATTGTGGGCGCCGCTCCACCCGCAGCCCCTAACCCCAGCGAGTACGTGAGCTTCTTTGATTTCGAGGGAGATCTTCACTTCGTGCGTGACCAGAGTGCGTTGCCCTTCAAGGTCGCCCCGGCAAGTGAACACGGGCACTTGATTCTCCACCACAGCCGCAAGGTTTTAGGGGTCGTGCCGGTTCAAGGCCTCCAGGCGCCGACCTCCGTCGCTGCTCTTTGTTGGAATCCGTCGGATGGCAAGTTCAGTCGTTCTTCGGGAGTCGCTAGCGATTCATCCAAGGTGGCGAAGCTTTGTCACGACGAGGGCAAGGTTTTCTATCCTCCCACTCGCCCGTTGCAATGGGCGGCCGCCTTGCTGTTGGCCAAGCCAAACGACGAACTTCTTCCGTTCCCGCGCTTTCGGAGTACGGACACTCTGGCAGGAGCCTCGCTCTGGGTGGCCCTGGTGCGCCCGCCGAACGGCGATGCTGCTTCGTGGGTGCCCGCGTACCGGATGCCCTCCTTTCACGAGGATCCGGCCACGGGCGTTAAGTTCGCGAACCATTTGATGAACCCCTGGGGTGAACCGGTGGCCTCAGCCACTCGTGTGGACTACGCGCTCTGTCGCAGCACGGGCGGTGCCTTGGAATTGGTGAGTGGCGACTCCTGTCGCTCCGGTCAAAGCTGGGGTGAGCCTAGGGACGATTACGAGGAAGCGGCGCTTTACGAAAGGCTCGATCGAGAAGGCAACCTCAAGTACGGCGTCGTCATTCAGATTCGCGATACGCCCCCTCCTCCTCCCGCGCCTGAGCCGACGGCCAGTCCTTCGGTAAGTCCATGAAGCACGGTCCTGTGCGTGCAAGGTCCGGGTTCACGATCGTCGAGGTCGTGGTGGCCATGGTTGTCATGGTCTTGGCGGTCATGATTGCCACCAACTTGCTCACCGAAAGCAATAAAAACTCGCTCAAAGCCGAGCGTCGAGCTCGCCTGAGCGTGGCCCTCGCGGAGTTTGAGAAGCTTTCGAACCGTCTCGTGAGCGCTGTGAGCCCGTCGGCCTTCGATCCGCAATGGACCTTTCGGGTGGATTCTTCGGGTGCTGCCACGACGGTCGTGGGCGATGACTGGTACTCCACGGATGCCGGCAACAAGATCCTGTCGCCGCGAGCGGTTCCCAGTCCACTTCCGTCGCCCGCGCCCCAAGTGGTCCCGAATATCGTTTTCGGAAGCTACATGCGCGCTCGGACCACGCACGACCTGGACATCTATCATTTGGAGAATTCCGGGGTGGTGGTCGACGCGCTCTACATGTCGCGCTGCGTTCCGGTCGGAGAACTCCCGAACGTTCATGGGAAATATCAAACGATAGCCGATGTCGACGCTCTTGATCGACCTCTGATGATTTCGCCCACGGAGTTTCGCTGCTGTAAGCTGAGCGGCACCGTTTTGGCGCCGATCGTGGGGACTTGTGTCGATCGCGAAAAACAAGTTCCTACGATCTTTGTGTATCGCGGGGAAAACAAGGTTTCTGCCTTGCCCGCCGACAGCGATCGGGACGTGTTGCCTGGGCTTGGGTTCGTGATGATCTTCCGCTTTCCGAGCGTGGCGTCGGATACACCGAGTGACGCGTCCCTTGTCACCTTGTGGGTGCAGAACAGTTGCATGATTGGGCGCCTGTCCGCCCAGTGGCCTTGTCGTGCGGCGCCCGGAACGACGTTAAGCGACGCCGACTTCCGCGCCCAAACAGAAGCCAAGTTCACCAGCCAGCCCGCGAAACTCGTGTCGAGTATGGGTGGTAGTGGTTTCATGCGACTCGACACGGGCGTGATCCGGGATCCTTAGGCTTCGCCGATGAAGAAATCCACTCTTCACGTTTTCTTGGGCTTTCTGGGTCTCGCTCATGTGTTGACGGCGCTCCACTGGGGACCGATCGATTATTTCCTCGCGCAAACGCTCCTGGCGGATCCGCCCCTCTGCTGGCCCTTTGGTTTCGGCTGCTCCCAGTGGCGTTCTTGGTTTGTACCCTGGTCGGGCCCGCTGCTGTGGGCTTTCGGAATCGCTTCACTCGTCTCGTCGTTGCTCTACTTTTCGGGACGTGGCTTGCGCGCAGCCTGGGGGTTTGCGGCGCTGGGATTCGCGTTAAAGCTGTTGATCTCGATCCAGGACTACCGCTTCAGCGGAAATTTCCACTACATGCTCAACGGAATGTGGCTGGTGATGCTTTTCTGTCCCCGCAAAAAGGACACCGCGCTCTTGATGTTGGTGAGTTTCTACGTGGGTGCGGGTTTGCTCAAGCTCAACGCCGATTGGCTCCAAGGCCTCGCTCTGATTCGGCCCACTTTCCTTTCGGGTGCGTGGCTGTATCTTGCTTGTGCCTACGTGGTGGTGCTTGAGCTGGTGCTCGTATGGGGATTGCTTTCGCGTCGGAGTTTCTTTTTTTGGTCCACGTGGGCACAGCTCCTCGTGTTCCACATTTTTTCCTGGCACATCGTGGGTTATTTTTATCCCGGCGTGATGTTCGCGATGCTCACGTTGCCGCTTCTCGATCGTTGGGCGGGCGGTCGCTTTGACCGGCGCCGGGTATTTTGGCCTGCGATCGGACTGTTTTGGGGGGCGCAACTCGTGCCGTGGATCGTGCCCGGCGATGCGGCCGTGACAGGCGAGGGACGACTCTTCTCCGTGACCATGCTGGACGCCTTCGTGGAGTGCCGCTCCTTCGTGATCGCGCGGACGGAGGGTGCTGCCTGGAAGGATCTCTCCCAGGGCTCTCGCGAGCTCGGGGTGCGCATTGGCTGCGACCCGCTGGTTCTTTGGAATCGCACCCGTCCGCCTTGCGCTGCGGGTGACAAACTCCACGTCGCGTTTTTTGCCAAGCGTCGCGGCGAAGCGGAGTACGCGAAGATCATCGACGAAGAGAACTTTTGCGTGAAGGCCACCGATTTCGAATGGCTGGGCCGCAACTCCTGGATCCAAAACACAGGCAACGAGCGCACTCGTCTTCCGGTTCTTCGCTTCGCCGATGTCCAAGGGGAGAGCCTCGAGATTCGGCTTCGCCAAGACGGGCGAGTCCATGCCGTGCAGCCGGGCACTCAGGCTCTTGTGTGGACCGCGGCTGTGGGTGACGTCGTGGGTTCGTCCACTTGCTCGGGCCACGACGAAGGACTGCGAGTGGTTTCGCGCAGCCTCGATGTCTTTGGAAAAACGTGGCAATCGTCCGTCGTGGCCCTGCGAAAAAAAGACGGTCAGCAGCTTTGGCGCTCCTCTATCCTGAGCAGCTCGGACCTTAGTTTGGATTGCGGCGTCAACGATCTTTTCGCTTTTGACGCCTTGGGGCTTCTCGTGAAAGTCGACCCGCGCAACGGCGAGATCCTGTGGGCTCGTCATTTCCAAAAACCGGTGAAAGCTCTCCAGCGCGAGGGAGACTGGCTCCGGGTGACGGAAGGCGACGAGGCTCAGAGCAGAGTGCGCATCGATGACGGGACAGATCCTCGGCCGGAGGAAGGCCCATGAGTTCTGTCGAATCGACCAAGATTCGGCTCTTCTCACCCGTCCAGGAGAGACTTCAGCTGGCGGCCCCTCTGGTGCCGATTGCCCTGGCGTCCTGGGAAATTCTTGCGCGTCCCGAGTGGAAACTTGGGGAACAGGCGTGGATCCGTTTTTTGAGCAACGTAGTTTTCTTCAACGGCCTTCACGTGGTGCTGACCTTCGCGTTGATACTCGGCATGCCGTCGCTCCGCAACTGGGTGGGGCAGCGATATGGAGTTTCGGTGCGAGCTTGGGGCGTGCGCATGCTGCTTTTGGGCCTGCTCTTGGCTGCGATATTCTGGGCAGGGGGCGCCTACTTCGTTGTGGAGTCGCCCTGGAGGCGGAGCTTTACGCTTCTGCTTTTGCTACTCGGTATCAGTGCCCCCAATTTTCACTCGCTCTGGCAGATTCGCGGGCTCTCGTTGCTCTACGAGGAAAAGTGGCGGCAAACGGGCGAAGTCACGGCCGATGTCGATCGGCGGGTGCGACAAGGAGCCGAGCGGGAGCGGAAGCTGCTCAACCTTTTTTTTGTTTCCTTTGTCGCGATGCAAGCCGCGCACTTGGTGGCCGAGGGGCCGCGAGGACTTCCGCTTTTGGGTTGGATGCAGATCCAGCTCGAGTCCGCCGCTTTGGGTTCCACGCTCCGCGCGGCCCTGGTGGCGCTCAACGCCGTGCTCGCTTTGGCGATGCTCGCAAATGCGGCGTTTTCCCCGTCGGCCGATCGCACACATAAGCCGGTTTATTTGATGCGACTCGTTCTTTATCCCATGTCCGGCTATTCGTTGCTCGCCTTTGCGGGGCTCTCGGCCCTGCATGGTCTCGAGTACCTTTCGGTGTTTTGGCGCGTGAGCGACAAGGCTCCCGCTCCCCAGCGGCGTCGGGTTCGCTGGACGGGCGCGGCCTTCATGGCGGCGCTGTTGCCGTGTCTCCTACCGCAGTTCCTGGTGCTTTGGGGAATCTGGGAGCCAAGTTCTCTCCTGCAGGCCGTGGCCGCCGTCGGCATCGCCACCGTCTACGTGCACTACGTTGTGGACCGTGCGGTCTACCGCATGCGAGATCCGGCCACACGCAGCGCCATGGGCCCCCTGCTGCTCTAGCAAGCCGGTACCGCGCTCAGCGCATGCTTTTATGTCGTGCGCTTAGCGCACGCTTTTATAAAGATACGCCACGCCCAGGCTCAGCGAGCGGTACTCCACGCTCGCAAAGGGCGCGCTCCGTTTCATCAGCTCCACGAATTCTTCGCGACACGGAAAATGCGAAGCGGATTTTTCCAAGTACTCGTAAGCGTCGCGTTGTCCGGTTACGAGCCCGCCTAGTTTGGGCAGCACTTTGCGCGAGTAAAGATCGTAGGCGCCGCGCACCAGTGCGTTGCTCGGTTGGCCGAACTCCAGCACCATCACTCGCCCGCCGGGCTTCACCACTCGATGCAATTCGCGAAGGCCTTTTTCGGGTTCGCCTACGTTCCGGATGCCGAACGAGATCGAGGCCACGTCGAACGTGGCGTCCGGGTACGGGAGTTGCGTCACGTCGGCGATCTCGAAGCGCACGTCGAGTCCGCGCTCACGGGCCTTCGGTGGTGCGAGTTCCAGCATTTCCGCGCAGAAATCCGTGCCGATGACAGGGCCGCGAGCGACGCGCTTCTTGAAGGCCAGGGCCAAATCGCCCGTGCCCGTGGCGCAATCGAGAATGCTGTCTCCGGGCTTGGCCTCGCTCCAGTCTACGAGCGCGTTGCGCCACAGGTGGTGGATACCCCCGGACAGGACGCTGTTGGCGCGGTCATAGCCTTTGGCGATGCCGCCGAACATGGAGCGAATTTTTTCGGGATCCGGGCCGCGTGTGCTCACGACGGGTTCTCCAAAGGACGGTTCATAAAGGCGCAAAGTTCCCGCACGCGGTGCATGAGAGCATCGAAGGCTGCGAAATCCAGAGCCTGCGGACCATCCGAAAGAGCTTTCGCCGGGTCGGGGTGAGTTTCGATGAGAAGGCCGTCGGCACCGGCGGCCACCGAGGCCAGGGCGAGCGGACCCACCAGATCGCGGACGCCCGTGGCGTGCGACGGATCCACCATCACCGGAAACTCGGTGTTCTGCTTGATCCACACCACGGACGAAAGATCGAGGGTGTTGCGGGTGATCTTTTCGAACGAGCGGATGCCGCGCTCGCAAAGAATCACGTCGGGGTTACCTCCGTCCGTGACGTAGCGAGCGGCCAGTACCCATTCTTCGACCAGCGCCGAGAAACCGCGCTTCAGTAGCACGGGTTTGCGGGCGTGGCCGAGCTCCTTGAGCAGCGCGTAGTTGTACATGTTTCGCGTGCCCACCTGAAAGAGATCCACTCGATCATGCAGAGATTCGATCTGGCGGGGGTCCGTGACTTCCGACACGAGCGACAGTCCGTTTTCCTGGGCCACTCGATGAACGAAATCGAGGGCCTCAAGGCCGAGTCCCTGAAAGCTTTGGGGGTCGGTTCGAAGCTTGAATATTCCGCCACGCAAAAGGGTGGCGCCGCTTTTGCGGACCTGCTCGGCGGTTTGGCGGAACTGCGCCTCGGATTCCACCGAGCATGGCCCGGCCAGCACTTGGAACTTGCCGCCACCGAAGGTGAGACGGCCCACTTGGACGGGGCGAGTGGCAAGCTTCGGCATATCCCTTTAGTACAGCACGACAGGTCGTTTGGAACCACGAAAGTTTAGGGTAGGTTGGGATCATGCGGTCGGGTGACTTTGCCCTCTTGAGCCCGGATGACGGACGCCTTTGGCAGGGCCGAGGTCCTTTTGCCGCCGCCGCGGCACCCCGTTCTGGGGGGTGGTCGTTTTATGTCACGGATTTTTTCGGACGAGATCTGCATCCTTGGAAAATTCCGGCCCAAGGCCAGGAGTCCGAGTCTGCCGCCTCCTCTCCGAGTTCCGAGTCCCTGGCCGTCGAATGGACGCCGCTTTTCTGTGGCCCTTTCGCGGAGCATTTTCTTGAGCTTCAGGGGATCATTCGCAGGGGAGAGTTGCGCAAAGGCGTGCCGCTCGTTTTCGAGACCGGTCGGGTCGCCGAGGCAGCCGCGCTCTGGGAGCAGGCCACAAAACGCTGTGCCCAGTTGCCCCCGGCACTGCGAGCCTATGCCTGGCGAGAGGCTGGCGATGGATTCTTTGGAGCAACCCCGGAACTTCTCTTTCGAGCTCATCGCGAAGGTTCCCGGTGGCGAGTTCGAACCATGGCCCTGGCCGGCACGGCTCCCGTGGGGCGGGGTGAAGAGCTCTTGTGCGACGCCAAAGAACTCCACGAGCACGGACTTGTCGTGGAGGATCTTTTGCGGGAGCTGCGTGCCTTCGGCAAAGTTGAGCGCGGCCCCACGGAAGTGCACCGTTTGCCGGCTTTGGAGCATCTGCGGACCGACATTGAGGTGGTGCTGTCGATTGACGCGCCGCCAGGCCGTCTTTTCCAAGATCTTGTGCGCGCTCTCCATCCCACGGCGGCTCTCGGTGCCGCCCCCCGGGGCGAGCGAGCCCGTCGCTGGATGACGGAGGTGGACGCGGGGGTTGAGCGCCGCTCCTTTGGAGCGCCCTTCGGTGCGATTTCTCCCGAGGGAGAGATGGTTTGTCTGGTTGCCATTCGCCAGGTTCAGCTCCAAGCCGACGGAGCTCTGAGAGTAGGCTCGGGCTGCGGCGTGGTGGAGCAAAGTCGATGGCACAAGGAGTGGCGCGAGTTGGAGCTTAAGCGCGACTCCGTGAAATCCCTCTTCGGACTCGGCAAATAAGGAGTCAGCGCCTAGGATCGGCCTTCGATGGAACTCTCCAACGCACAGGCCTGGGCGGCCGAGGTTTTGGCTTGGGCAGCTCGCCAAGGCGTTGCGGAGTTTTGCGTGTGCGCGGGCTCCCGCAACGGTCCGTTGCTGGCGGCTTTGGCTGCGGGCAAGGGCACGCGGGTGCGGAGCTTCTTTGAAGAACGCTCGGCGGCCTTTTTTGCTCTCGGGCGGGCTCGGGCCCTGGGCCGCCCGGTGGCCATTGTGACCACCTCGGGCACGGCCGTGGCCGAATGCTTGCCTGCGGTGATCGAAGCCCACTACCAAGGCGTGCCGCTTTTGGTGATTACGGCTGATCGCCCTCGCCGATACCGGGGCACCGGAGCCCCTCAATCGATCGAACAGGTCGGGCTCTTTGGCTCCTACGTGCGTGGTGCTTTCGATGGCGAACGCTCGGAGGCTCCGCAGTTGCTCGGCACCAGTTGGGACCTCAGCGGCCCCTTTCACCTGAATGTTTGCTTGGACGAGCCGCTTCTCGGAGCCCCTGCTTTGACTCTCGACCTCACGCCGTCGCGACCGGTTCCGGTAAAAAGCGGCGGGGTCGAGGAGCTCGATCGCGAGCGCCTCGCCCATTGCTTGGGCCGCTGGAAACGACCGGTCTTGATTGTGTCGCGCTTGGCACCCGAGGATCGTGCGGCCGTGCGCGACTTTGCGCTGCGTTGGGGCGCGCCGGTCTTCTTGGAGGCCTCCTCCGGGCTGCGCGAAGATCCCGCGCTGTCGCTGCTGCGCTTGTCGTCGGGCGATCGTCTGCTTTCGGTTGCGGGTTTCGACGGCGTTTTCCGCATCGGCAGCGTGCCCACGCTCCGCTTCTGGCGCGACTTGGAAGAGAAATTCGCGACCCTTCCCGTGGTGACTCTCGATCCGCGCGGGCTATCGGGTTTGAGTCGGGGCGATTGTTTCCGCGGGCGTCCGTCGGAGGTGCTCCCCGAGCTTCGCGTCGCGAAAGTCGGCGGTTTCGAAACGTTGTTTGCCCGCGACTGCGAGCTGCTCTCGCGCAAACTTCAACTCGTGGCGCAGGAGCCGGGCTCGGAACCGGCGATTTTTCATCATCTCTCGCGCCGCATTCCCGACAGCTCGCTCGTTTTTTTGGGCAACTCGCTTCCGATCCGTGAATGGGACCTTACGGCGGACCTCCGACATCGCAAACACCGTATCGAGGCCAACCGAGGCGCCAATGGGATCGACGGAGAAGTCTCCACGTTTTTGGGGCTGGCTGCCGACACCGACGTTCCGGAATCCTGGGGTATCTTCGGAGATCTCACGGCTCTCTACGATTTGGCCGGACCCTGGGCCTGCACCCAGATGGCCGAGCAAAAGCTCCGCATCGTGGTGATCAACAACGGGGGGGGGCGTATCTTCGGTCGCTTGCCCACCTTGCGGCGTCATGTGGGAGACGAAACTCGCCGGCGCCTCTTTGAAACCCGTCACCCGGTGGGTTTCGAGGGCTGGGCCAAGATTTGGAATCTCGGTTTTGAGTTGTGGGAGGACGGCGTTTCCCCGCATCCGCCAGGCGCGGATCAGCTCGTGGTGGAAATTCGTCCCAACGAGGAATCCACGGAGCGATTCTGGCGAGCTTACGACGCACTCTGGGAATCGCTCGGTTGAAGAAGTTCATTTTCTTGCATGGCTTTCTCGGCGAGGGCCGCGACTGGCAAGCCGTCCGCGAACAACTTGGCTCGGAGGGCGTCTCAGTTTTTGAGACTCCGTCCCTCTTTTTTCCTGAGCCGTCCGAAAGCGAATCTCTCACTGAACGCAGTCTTCGCGCATCGTTGCTCGAGGGTCTTTCGATGGAGGACACGGCCCGGGCTTGGGTGCAGGCCCTGAGCAAAGAGCCCCAAGATACGGAGTTCGTGTGGGTGGGGTATTCCCTGGGTGGCCGCTTACTTGCTCACGCCCTGCTTGCCGGATTGCCGGCCTCAAAGGCGGTCTTTGTATCGGGCGGCCTAGGCTTGCCGTCAGCGGCGCGGACCGCTCGCGTACAAGCCGACGAGGCGTGGGCTCGCCGCTTTGCCGAGGATGACTGGGGGCGAGTGCTCGACGATTGGAACCGCCAGACGGTGCTCGGACAAACGTCCGAGCCTGTGCGCAGGGAGCGCGATTTCGATCGTGTCAGGCTAGCCGCCGCTTTGCGTGCCTGGTCACTCGGTAAGCAAGAAGACCTCCGGCCTCGCCTCAAGGACATTGCGATGCCCACACTTTGGCTCGCAGGGGCGAGGGACGCGAAGTACCAAGGCCTGCTGCAGGAGGTGGCCGCCTCCGCGCCCTCAGCACGAGTGGCCATCGTGCCGGATGCCGGCCATCGCATCCCGTGGGATGCCCCGATCGAGTGCGCCCGACTCATCCGCGCCTTTCTTTAGGCGGCTCCGTGCCTCCCTTTTCTCTTGTCGCCCCCCGCGCTATGACGTGGGCATGGCGAATGCGTTGTGGAAATCCATCAAGACCTTCGAAGACATCCTTTTCGAGAAGACCGAAGACGGCGTGGGTAAAATCACGATCAATCGACCGAAAGTACGCAACGCTTTTCGCCCGAAAACGGTGATGGAGCTGAGGGAAGCTTTTGAGCTCGCACGCGAAGACGCTTCGATCGGTGTAGTGATCTTGACGGGTGCCGGACCAGACGCTTTTTGTTCGGGCGGTGATCAAAAAGTCCGTGGCGACGCCGGCTACGTGGGCTCGGACGGCGTTCCTCGCCTCAACATTCTCGACGTTCAGAAACAAATTCGACAGCTTCCCAAACCGGTCGTCGCGATGGTGGCGGGTTACGCCATCGGCGGCGGCCACGTGCTTCATATCGTCTGCGATCTCACGATTGCGGCCGACAACGCGCGCTTTGGTCAAACGGGGCCGAAAGTCGGCAGCTTCGACGGCGGCTTGGGATCTAGTTACCTTGCTCGGATCGTAGGGCAAAAGAAAGCTCGCGAGATTTGGTATCTTTGCCGCCAGTACGACGCCCAACAGGCCCTAGACATGGGGCTCGTGAACCACGTGGTTCCCTTGGCTCAGCTCGAAGAAGAAACTCTTAAGTGGTGCCGCGAAATGCTCGAGCATTCTCCGATGTCCCTTCGCTGTTTGAAGGCTTGCTTGAACGCAGACTGCGACGGTCAGATGGGGCTCCTCGATTTGGCCGGCAACGCCACGCTCCTGTATTACATGAGCGAAGAAGCCCAGGAAGGCCGCAACGCCTACGTTCAAAAACGGAAACCCAACTTCAAGAAGTTCCCTCGCTTGCCCTGAGGGCGCGTTGAGGTTCTCGATGACGAGCGCAACGCTGACGAGTTCTCCCACGCCGAGTCGCCTGAGGGCGTGGATCTTGGCCGCGCGCCCCCGTACTTTGGCTGCCGCGGCCGCTCCGATTCTGGTGGCCACGAGTCTTGCGCTCTTTGAGACCGGGCGTGCCCGCTGGGATTTCACGGCACTCGCGTTCTTCTGCACTCTTTGTCTGCAGGTCGGCACTAACTTCGCTAACGATGCGCTCGACTTTCTCAAGGGCACGGACACCTCGGCCCGTCTTGGTCCCACGCGCGTGTCGTCGGCCGGGATGCTCGATCCACACACGGTTTTGCGGGGGGCTTGGATCGCCTTCGGCCTCGGGCTTCTCGGCGGCTTGCCGTTGATGGCGGCCGGAGGCTGGCCGATTGTTGCGATTGGGATCACGGGCATTCTCTTTGGCTATGCGTACACGGGCGGGCCCTTCCCGCTCGCCTACAACGGGCTGGGGGAGGTGTTCGTCATCGCGTACTTTGGCCTTGCGGCCGTGGGTGGTCTCTATTTTCTGCACGTAGGTGAGGTGAGCGAGAAGGCGTGGGTTGCCGGCTTGCAAGTGGGTCTCTTTGCTACCGCTCTCATCGCCATCAACAACCTGCGGGACCGTGAAGGCGATGCCCTGGCGGCCAAGCGCACCTTGGCCGTGCGCTTGGGGCCAGCTTTTGCGCGCGCCGAGATCGCTCTTTGTCTGCTGCTCCCGATTTTCTTGCAGGCGGCCGTGTGGCGTCGGGGCTGGGCCTTGATTCCCGTTGCCGTTTGTCTTGTTCCCGCATGGACCCTGGCCCGCGACGTGGCGCGCACCGAGCCTAGTCGGGTTTACAATCTCTTTTTGGGACGTGCGGCCCGCGTACTTCTCCTTTTTGCCGTGAGCTATGCAGCCTCGCTCGCTCTCAGTTCACACCTATAAGCTCCGGCCTAAGGCCGGAGGTCCCGAGCGAGAAGGTGCCCTGCTGCGCGCGGACTTCGGTGCTTTTGGTCGTGGATACGCCGACGTGCATCCGTGGGTCGAGCTGGGCGATGCGTCCCTGGCGGATGAGCTCGAGGCGCTTCGCAAAGGGCGGTCTCTTCCGCTCGGAGCGCGCGCGCTCACTCTAGCGTTTAGCGATGCCCAGGCACGTATTCGCGGCGTTTCGCTGTTTCGGGATCTTGATATTCCCGAGAGCCATTATTCGTTTCCCTGGGGTGGACTCAACGCGGAAGCCCTTGCGGAGGTGCTTCTTGGGCGTGATTTTCAGCGAGTGAAAATCAAAGTCGGCCGCGACCTCGGGCGGGAAGTCCCGTTCCTCGCGGATCTCGCTCGGCTCTTGCAAGGGAGCCGCGTAAAATTCCGTCTCGATGCGAACGGAATCTTCGACGAGTTCCGCCTAGAAACTGTCCTCCGGGAGCTGGGAGAAGAGTTCCTTGATCGCGTGGATTACTGGGAAGATCCGATTCCCTTCGAGTCGGAAGTTTGGGAGCGCTTCTCCGGTGATTTCGAGCAACACTTCGCGCTGGATCGCCCACTCGGAAAACTATTGGCGAGGAGTGCCGACCTGAGAGGTGCCGACGTTCTCGTGCTCAAGCCATCCTGTTACGATCCGAGCCCCTGGGTGGAGCGTGCTCATGGGGATCTCAAGCGTCTCGTGTTTACCTCGTCCTTGGACCACCCGCTCGGAGTCGTCGCGGCCGCTTGGGAGGCGGCGCGCGCCTGGGCGGCGCATCCTCTTTTGGTGGATGCCGCAGGACTACTGAGCTTTGAGGCCTACGAGCCCGATGCCTTTTCGGTGGCGCTACGCACCGAGGGATCTCGCTTGATCGCGCCGCAAGGCACGGGCTTCGGCTTTGACCGCCAGCTCGAAGCCCTGGCATGGAGGGACCTCGCATGATCCTGGAAACCCTCGATCCTGACTTTCTCTCCGACAGCGTAGAGCTCGTTTTTGATCCGCGCCTTCCGGAGGTCGAGAAGGAGCGCTTGCGTCGCTTGGCGTTGGTCGCCGAAGGTCGTGCGGGCTCCGTTCTTGTTCCCACCTCAGGCACGACCGGTGCTTCCAAGCTCGTGGTGCTCTCGAAGCGAGCGATTCAAGACTCTGCCGCGGCCGTCATCGAGCATCTGTGCGCCGGCACTCGGGACACCTGGCTCCTGGCCCTGCCGCTCTTTCACGTGGGGGGACTGGGTGTGCTGGCGCGCTCGTTTTTAGCGGCTTCCAAACTCGTAAGGCTTCCGTCCGTGGACGGACGACCGACGTGGAGTCCGAGCGCTTTTGTGGATCTCTGCACGCAAAAGAAAGTCACGCTCACGGCGCTGGTGCCCACTCAGGTGTTTGATCTCGTGCAAGCGGGGCTCAAAGCTCCGGCCACGTTGCGTGCGATCGTGGTGGGAGGCGGAGCCCTCGACGCGGCTCTCTACCAACGTGCACGGGTCCTGGGCTGGCGCCTTCTGCCCAGCTACGGAATGACCGAGACGGCCTCTCAGGTGGCGACTGCGTCGTTGCGATCGCTCGATGATTCGCCGGACGCGGGACTCCCTTGGCTCGAGGAGCTTCCGCACGCGAAACTCTCGATCGGTCCGCTCTCGACCATCGAAGTCCGTGCTTCCTCGCTCCTGGATGGTTATGTGACGGAGGATGCAACCGGCCTTCGCTTTTTTGATCCCAAGGGCCCCGACGGCCTTTTTCGGAGCGGTGATTTTGGAGAGATCCAAGTCGTCGACGGAAAGACCGCTTTGCGCGTGATCGGCCGTGGCGACGACGTGGTCAAGATCAACGCGGAAAGCGTGGACATCGCCGCGCTGGATGCCTGGCTCCAGGAATGCGCGGGCCGGCTAGGTATTCCGGGAACGGTGGCTGTGGGGTTTCGCGCGGATGCCCGCCGTGGCGCCGAGCTAGTCCTGATGGAGTCCGATGACGTGAGCAACGTGCGCTTGGCTCTGCTTGACGCCTTCCATGCCCGCGTGCGTCCTTTCGAAAGATTGAGCGTCCTCGGCCCCGGCAGTTTGCAACGTACGGAACTCGGAAAGGTTCGCAGAAAAGTATGACTTTAAAACTCAAGACGATCTGCCTGACCGGAGGCCCCGGCGCCGGAAAAACGGCGGTGGCAGACATCATTCGTAGAGAATTCTCTGAGATTCTCGCGGTGCTCCCCGAGTCCGCTTCCGTTCTCTATGGTGGGGGTTTTTCGCGGGCCCAGCGGCCCAAGGAGCAGCGGTTCATCCAAAAGGCCATCTACCACGTTCAGATTGCGGCCGAGGAGCTGGCGCGGGGCCGCCTGAAATCCACTCGTATTCGGGGATTGGTTTGCGACCGAGGCACACTCGACGGCTCAGCCTACTGGCCGGGCACCCGGGCCAACTTTCTAAAGACTCTCAATACGAGTCTCAAAGACGAGTTTCGGCGCTACGATGTCGTGATTCACTTGGAGTCGGCCTCGGCTAGCCACGGCTATGATCACTCCAATCCCCTGCGCACGGAAACGGCCAAACAGGCCTTGGAGCTGGACCAGAAGATCCGCTCCGCCTGGAATGGGCACCCGAACATCTTTTTGGTTCCCGCTCGGGAGTCCTTCCTGGAGAAGACCGAAGACGTGCTTGGCGTGATCCGCAGCCAACTGATTTAAGGCGATCTAACGCAGTCCGTCTTGTTTCTCGCCGCGTTAGAAGCGAAAACGTAGGGGCGTGGCGAAGACATCCTTAGTTATTGTCGAGTCTCCGACGAAGGCTAAGACGATCCGTAAATTCCTGCCTAAGGGATACGTGGTCGAAGCCAGCATGGGCCACGTTCGCGATTTGCCGCAATCGGCCTCCGACATTCCGAAGGCCGTGAAAGACCAAGAGTGGTCCAAGCTCGGGGTCAACGTCGATAGCGAGTTCGAACCCCTCTACATCGTCCCCAAGACTAAGACGAAGGTCATCGCGGAGCTCAAAAAGCAGCTCAAAGACGCCGATGTCGTGTATCTGGCGACGGACGAAGACCGCGAGGGTGAGTCGATCGCGTGGCACCTCCTCGAGGTGCTCAAGCCCAAGGTTCCCGTGAAGCGAATGGTCTTCCACGAAATCACCAAGAGCGCGATTGAGAAGGCGCTCAAGGAAGTCCGCGAAGTCGACACGCGCCTGGTGCGCGCCCAAGAAACGCGGCGAATCCTCGATCGTTTGGTGGGTTACACACTCTCGCCTCTGATCTGGAAAAAAATCTCCTTCGGCCTTTCGGCCGGTCGCGTGCAGTCGGTCGCCTTGCGCATCATCGTGGACCGCGAACGAGAGCGCGTTCGATTTAAGAAGGCCGACTACTGGGATCTCGCGGCAGGTCTTGCCAAGGGTGCCGAAGGCTTTGAGGCCAAACTCCTCTCGGTGGGCGGCACGCGCATCGCCACCGGCAAAGACTTCGACGAAACCACCGGCAAGCTTTTTGAGAACAAAAAAGACATTCGCATCCTGAACGAGAAAGAGGCGAAGGCCCTCCTCGAGAAACTCAAAAAAGAAAAGTTCTTTGTCCAAAGCATCGAGGAAAAGCCCAACACCTCGCGCCCGTCGCCGCCGTTCATCACGTCGACGCTGCAGCAGGAAGCCAACCGCAAGCTGGGCCTGAGTGCTCGGGATTCGATGCGGGTGGCGCAAGGCTTGTACGAAGAAGGCTTCATCACCTACATGCGTACGGATTCACCGAACCTCTCGCAGGAGGCTATCAAGGCCGCCCGCTCGGCGGTGAAGAGCCTGTACGGCGACGAGTACCTCTCGGACGAACCCCGTCAGTACACGTCCAAAACTAAAGGCGCCCAAGAAGCCCACGAAGCGATTCGCCCTGCGGGCTCGGATTTCAAGCACCCCAAAGAGACGGGTCTCTCGGGAATCCAACTCGCGCTCTATGATTTGATCTGGAAACGCACCATGGCCACGCAAATGGCCGAGGCCAAGAAACTTTCCGTGATCGCGCGCCTGGAGGCGGGGGATACGGTCTTCTCGGCGAGCGGCACGCGCATCCTTTTTGCGGGCTTCATGCGTGCCTACGTGGAAGGCGCGGATGATCCTGAAGCCGCGCTCGAAGACCGCGAAGTCGTGCTGCCCGCCCTCAAAGTCAAAGACGTCGTCGATCTCAAAAAGATCGATGCCCTCCAGCACGAAACCAAGCCGCCGGCGCGGTTTACGGAAGCCTCGCTCGTGCAGACCTTAGAAAAAGAAGGCATCGGGCGCCCGTCCACTTATGCGTCGATCATCGGCACGATTGTCGAGCGCGGCTACGTGCGCAAAGTGGGCAACGCCTTGGTGCCCACCTTCACGGGCTTTGCGGTTGTTCAGCTTTTGCAAAAGTACTTCGAATCTTTCGTCGATCCGGGTTTCACTTCGAAAATGGAAGAAAGCCTCGACGACATCGCCGAGGGCAAGCTCGAGTGGCTGCCGTACCTGAAGAAGTTCTATTTGGGCAAAGACGGCCTTGCGACTCGCGTGAAGGACCAGGACAAGAAGATCAAGCCCGAGGAGTCCCGCACGGTAGAACTCTTCAGCCTGCCCAACGTGGACATCAAGATCGGCCGCTACGGCGCTTACGTGGTGAAAGCCTCGCTCGGCGGCGTGGACAAGAAGGGCGAGATCACGGACGAAGTGCACGCCTCGATTCCGGACGACATCGCGCCCGCGGATCTCACGCCTCAGAACATCGAAGAAATTCTCGAGATGTCGGCCAAGGGCCCGCAGTCCATCGGCAAGCATCCCAATGGACAGGACATCTACTGTCTGACGGGCCGCTACGGCGCCTACGTGCAGTTGGGCGAGACGCCCGAGGACAAAGAAGCGCCTAAGCCGAAGCGGGCCTCGCTCCCCAAGGGCACCGCGCCGAAAGACATCACGCTGGAACTCGCGCTCAAGTTGCTCTCGCTCCCGCGCGAACTGGGTACTCACCCCAAGAGCGGCCAGCCCGTGCTCACCAACAACGGGCGCTTCGGGCCCTACGTGGTGTGCGAGAAAGACTACCGCTCGCTCAAAAAGACCGACGATGTCTACACGATCGATTTTAAGCGCGCCATGGAACTCCTCTCGGAAGAGAAGAAGGGCCGCGGCGGCGCGACGGTCATCAAGGACCTCGGCAAGCACCCCGAAGACAAGCAATCGGTGGGCATCTACGACGGTCGCTACGGCATGTACGTCAAGCACGGCAAGATCAACGCCACGCTCCCCAAAGACATGAATCCCGAAAACGTCACGATGGAAGAAGCGCTCGCCTTGCTGAAGGCCCGCGAAGCCGTCTCCAAGACAAAAGTCGTTCGCGGCCGCGGCCGCGCCAACCGTAAGTAAGTTTCCCGAGGAGATTCTCAGATGAAACGTATTGGCATCCTCACGGGCGGGGGCGATGCCCCGGGCCTCAACGGCATCATCGAAGCCACGAGTCGCCTGCTATTGCGGGCGGGCTTCGAGGTCTTCGGCATCGAAGATGGTTTCGAAGGCGTCTTTGAGAAACGCGTAAAACAGATTCGCCTTGAAGACCTCACCGGACTTCATGCCAAGGCCGGCACCTTTCTTGGCACCTCCAACCGTTCACGCGTGGACGGACGTGAGGCCGAGTTCATCCAAAAGTTCTCCGAGCTGGGCCTCTACGGCCTGGTTGCGGCCGGCGGTGACGGCACCTTTGCGGCGCTCTCGCGGGTGGGCCATGGCCTTAAGCTCATCGGGGTGCCTAAGACGATCGACAACGACGTGCATGGCACCGAGATCACCTTTGGATACGACACGGCGGTTTCCGTCGTTTCGAACGCGGTCGACGCCCTACGGGCCACGGCCGACGCGCACTCGCGCGTGATGGTGGTGGAGGCGATGGGTCGCACTGCGGGCTGGATTGCGCTTGGAGCGGGACTCGCCTCTTATGCCGAGGTGATCCTGCTGCCGGAGCGCCCGTTCTCGCGGCCAAAGTTGGCCGAGTTCCTGCGCGAGAAGAAAAAAACGCAGCGGGGGCTGATCGTGGTCGTGTCCGAGGCCGCGCGCGCGGAGAACGAGGAACAAGTGGTCGCGTTCCGAGTGGAAAAGAGTTTCCAGCCCGAACGCTTCGGCGGAGTGGGGGAGCGCGTGGCGCGCTGGATCGAAAAAGAAACCGGCTGGGAGGCGCGGCACGTGGTGCTTGGCCATTTGCAGCGCTCGTCTGCGCCCACCACGACCGATCGTTTCCTCACCCAATCCATGGGCGTGCACGTGGGGAAAATGGTGGAAGGGGAGAAGTGGGGCTATGCGACGGTGTATCGTTCGGGGCGTATCAAGCACGTGCCCATCAAAGAAATCATGGGGCCACCGCGAATTGTGGATACGGACCATCCCTGGGTGCGTCGCGCGAAGGCGCTAGGAATCTTCGTTTAGGGAGCGTCTTCGCAGTGGAAGCCGCTCTCCACGAGGCGGCCTAGGAATCCCGTGGCCTTTTCTTCGCAAAAGCCTTCTTTCGAGGTGGCGCCCCAGAGTGTCTTCACGGTGCCGCCTCGGTGGTACTTAACCGAGCAGGGCAGTTTTTTGCCGGCCTCAGCGTAGGCCACTTCCACTCGACGCTCTTCCCGGTTGCGCGTGCAAATCGTGGTGCCGGCCAAGACACCCGGGGCAACGAACAACAGAACAAAGGCGGCGAATCGGGGCGACATGAGACGTCATGTTAGTCCGCCCCGATCCGTGCGGAAAGCCTAAACAATTTGCTCTCGGGCGCCGTGAAGAGGACATGGCCCCGTGGGTGTCGGTGTCGGGACGGGTTCCCGCACAGATTCCGGGATCGGCTCGATGCCTTGGGTGGCGAAAGGCTGTTCCCTAGTCGGGATACTTCCAAGCTTCGGCTACTGTGAGAGCTGGTTTGAGGGCTCTCCGGGACTCGACGGCGTGGAATTCCTGGAAAAACTCCCTAATGTCCTCGGGCCCTTGAAAGACCCATGCCCTGTGTTAAATCCCAAGAAGTCCTTAGTGTCGGCGCGTGGCGCAGTCTGGTAGCGCACTTGCTTGGGGTGCAAGGGGTCGTGGGTTCAAATCCCGCCGCGCCGACCAATTTTCTGGAGATCTTTATGCAGGACATTCGCTGGCAACAGCGGCTGAAGAACTTCGGCGCAGCCCTCGAACAGCTTTCGTTTGCGGTTGATATTGTTCGTCAGCGCCCGCTCAGCAACCTCGAGAAACAAGGCCTCATCCAGGCCTTCGAATTTACCCACGAACTAGCATGGAGCACGCTCAAGGATTATTTCGAGTTTCAGGGAAACACCCAGATTACGGGCTCGCGGGATGCGACTCGTGAAGCGTTTCGAATGGGCCTGATAACGGACGGTGAGGGGTGGATGGAAATGATTCAAAGTCGCAACCAAACCTCACACACCTACAATCAGGCGACTGCCGATCAAATCGCTCAGAAGGCCGCCGATCTTTATTTCCCGCTTTTTTTACAACTTAAAGCCAAACTCGAGACGCTCAAGAGCCAATGACCGTTTCTCAGGACAGTTTCGGGCTGAGTGAGCAGACCGTCGACAGAATTCGATCCGTTCTTGAGAAATGCACGGGCATCGAGAAGGCCATCCTCTTCGGATCGCGTGCCAAAGGGAATTTTAAGCCTCACTCCGACATTGACTTAACTCTGGTCGGGCCCGCTCTCGGTACCGGCGATCTTTTGAAGATCGCGGGCAAACTAGATGATCTGCTGTTGCCGTATAAGATCGACCTGTCTCTGATCCACGAGATCAGCGATGCGGACGTTTTGGATCATATCCGTCGAGTCGGAGTTTGTTTTTTTTCGCGCGAATCCTGACCGCTGTCAGAGTTCCTTCTTCGAGAAATACCGGTCAGCGTACGATCTCCTACCGCTGAGGGCCTGGCGCGCTCGGCAGGAACACCGAGTAAAGGCCGCGGAGATCTCCGACCCGGAAGTCGAAGGCCTTGTCTTGAGGATATTTATTCACGATGAACTCGGGCCGGTCGGCCTGCGCTCCGTGACAGTGCAGGCATGACTCTTCGACGGGAATTCGCCGGTAGAGCACGCGTCCGGGCCGACCGCTGATGACCACGGACACCACTTTCTCATCGAGTTTTTTATTGCTTTCAAACTCAGCATAAACCGATCGCTCGTTCTCTCGGAGCGCGTGGTCGGGATTGCGGTTCTTGGAGGACAGTTGTCTCGCCACATATCCTTGAGCTTGGGACCAAGACTTGAATTCTTTTCCCACGGGGACGCAGACCTGCTTAAAGACGCCTTCGTCGATGTCCTGCTTCTTCCTGAACTTCAGGGTGGAGGCCAGTCCAGAGCGCATGCGGTTGAGTCCCGCGAGTTTCTGGCGAGCGGCCGTCAGGATGCTGTCGTCTTTGGCGTGGACGCTGGACGCAGCGAGTGCACCCAACAGGATCAGTTGACGCAGTGGATTCATCATCTTTTGGCTCCTGCTGGCGAGTTCTGAAGCGCGATCTCTGGACGCTCAGGGGAAAAATTGCGAGAGGCGGGGCATCCGTTTAAGAGTTCGCGGATCTCTTTGAGTTCGGCATCGCTTGGAAATTTTTGTTTGCTCATCATTTATTCCTTCACTCGAAACGCGTTTACGACTCCGAGAAAATCTTCCACTTGTGTGTCGGAAAGGTGCGCCCTAATTCCTCTGGGCCCGCAGGAATTTCTCGGCAGCAATAATGGGCAGCACCATGGCGCCAACGGCTGCGGATATGAGCCAGTCCTCCAACGTGATGGGCGCCGAGGAAAACAAAGTATTCAGCACGGGCATGTGAACAAACGCTACTTGCATCAGCAGCAACGCAAAGATGCCGATGAAGACCGTTTTGTTTGAAAACAGGCCGACCGAGAAGACCGAATTCTTAAGAGAGCGGCAGTTAAACAAATAAAAAATCTGGAAGAAAATGACCGTCGTGACCGCCATCGTTTGAGCCTCTCGCAGGGCCAGCTCAAGTTCCACGCCTTGCGCCAACATGGACCGGTATTCGAACCAAAAAAGGGCAATGGCGCCAACTGCCATGAGCACGGCGACAAGAACTGTTCGCCACATCACGAAGCGAGTGAACAAGGGCTCGCTGAGTGGTCGAGGCTTGCGCTTCATGATGTCGGCTTCTTTGGCCTCAAAGGCAAGAGGAATAGCCAGGGCCACGGTGGCGACAAGATTGATCCACAAGATTTGAACGGGAAGAATCGGCATCAATACTTCCGTGCCCACCATCGGGAAGAACAGTACGGCCACCAGAATGATCAGCGCTTCTCCAAGGTTTGTCGGGAGAATGAAGGCGAGCGACTTCACGAGGTTGTCGTATACGCGCCGCCCCTCTTCGACCGCCGCACGAATGGTGGCAAAATTGTCGTCAGTCAGGACGAGTTCCGCTGCCTCTTTGGAAACGGAGGTTCCCGTGATACCCATCGCGACTCCGATGTTGGCCTGCTTCAGTGCTGGTGCATCATTAACCCCGTCGCCCGTCATGGCCACGACTTGGCCTTGAGACTGAATGGCGCGCACAAGACGCAGCTTGTGCTCTGGCGCCACGCGTGCAAACACGTTCGAGCGCATGGCGACTCGAGGCAGCTCTTCGTCTGAAATTCTTGAGAGCTCCTCGCCTGAAACAGCCTCCGTACCGTTGTCAATGCCAAGCTGCCGGGCAATGGCTGTTGCGGTTTCCTTGTGATCGCCCGTAATCATCTTTACGACGATTCCTGCGGCATGACAGTCTCGGATCGCCTCCACGGCCTCGGGGCGGGCTGGGTCGATCATGGCTTGGAGGCCCACATAAGTGAGGCCTTGGTCCAAGGAGATTTGAGCAATAGAGGAAGCTGAGCTTTCGGTTTTCGCAAAAGCCAGAACTCGAAGTCCGTCCCGGGCGAGGCGCCGAACCTGTTCTTCGATATCAAGGGCTTGCTCGCCGGTCGCAAACCGGCAACGCCTAAGGACGACTTCTGGCGCGCCTTTCATCACAAGGAGGTTTTTCCCGTGATCGGATCGGTGGAGCGTCGCCATGAACTGGTTTTCCGACTCGAAGGGAAAAATGTCGATACGGGGATAAGCCTCGCGGTGCTGTCGATAGGATCCTGCAAGCTTGTCGAAGGCGACAACCAAAGCTCCCTCGGTAGGGTCACCTTCAATCGTCCAGGCGGAGTCCCTTTGACGTAGCTGAGCGTCGTTGCAAAGGGCTCCCGCCCCGAGCAAATCGAGTGCATCTTTAGCGACCTCGTGCACCCGAACGCCTTCGCTCATGGCTTCGCCTTTAGGTTCATAGCCGACGCCGGTAATTCGCAAGGATCGTTCCGGCGTCTGGAGGACCTGTACCGTCATTTCGTTCTTGGTAAGCGTCCCCGTTTTGTCGGAGCAAATCGTACTTGTGCTTCCCAGCGTCTCTACCGCCGGAAGCCGACGGATCACGGCTTTGCGCGCAGCCATGCGTCGCACGCCAATGGCCAGAGTGATGGTCACGATAGCCGGAAGTCCTTCGGGAATGGCCGCAACGGCGAGCGTGATCGCGGCCAGCAAGGCTTGGTCGATCGAAAGGCCGCGCCACCATCCGACCGCCAGAAGAAGAACCGCGATGGCAGAAATGCTGATGGTGAGCACTCCTCCGACTTTTTCAAGAGAGCGAGTGAGGGGTGTCTCGAGCGAGGTCGTCTGTTTGAGCATGGACGAAATCTTCCCGAGCTCAGTAAGCGCGCCCGTGCCCACGACGATTCCCGCTCCGGTGCCATAGGTGACCAAGGTTCCGCCGTAGGCCATGTTGGTACGATCCCCGAGGGAGGCTTCTGCCCCTACTTGTCCAAGTCGCTTTTCCACGGGGACGGATTCGCCCGTCAGAGCCGCCTCTTCGATACGGAGATTCTTGATTTCGAGAAGTCGGAGATCTGCAGGAACTTTGTCCCCACTCTGAACAAGGACCAGATCGCCAGGAACGAGTTCCGTGGCGTCGACCTCCTTACGTTCTCCTGCGCGCACAACTTGGGCGCGGTCCGGAACCATTGCCGAGAGAGCCTCCAGGGCTTTGCCCGCTCGGTACTCCTGGATAAAGCCGATAATGGAATTGACGACGACGACGCCGAGAACAACGGAGGCATCGGTGACCTTGCCCATGGACAGGGCCAGTGCAGACGACCCCATCAAGACGTACACAAGTGGATTGTGAAATTGCCTGAAAAATACCTTGAGGGCCCCGTCGCCCGATTGGCGGGGTAGGGCGTTGGGGCCGTAAAGCTCAAGTCGCCGTTTCTGATTGTCGGAATCAAGCCCGAGTTTTGGATGAGAACCTAGCTGATGGACAACTTTTTCGGTTTCAAGGGAATGCGCGTGCGTTAGGGAAGAAATTTGTTGCAAGGGAGGCCTCCACGTCTTTTTTGGTCTCGCCCTTCAATTCCGCAAGCCGAGACCTCGTTTTCAGGTCTGTATTGACGACTTACGGTCCTCTCTATTGCGAGAGGGGGCTACTCCCCATCTTTTCTGAAGTTTATTAAGGGCGTCTTCTTTGGTCAACGTTAGGCTTTGACCATTTAGGTGAATGGCCGCGGCCCGAGCTCTTTTTGAATCACCCACGTTTGCCAGGGAACCTGGCGCGCGTCGTGGTTTTCTTCGCGGTGCCGGAGCTTGGCGCCAAGGGACTCGATCAGCTCCCGGAGCTGCACCGGCTCGAGGGGAGTGAAGAGGCGCCCGTCGGCTTCCCGGGAACTCCCGGGATTTCGTGAGGCTCGAAAACTTAGCACCAGGGTGCCGTCGTCTCTGAGCGCGCCGAGAAGGCGAGCGCAGGCGGAAGGTATTTTCTCGCTCGGCAGGTGCATGAGGACGCCGGAGCACAAGATGTTGTCAAAAGATTCGGCTCGAAGCGTTTCCAGCTCGGGCAGCTGGTCGCAGCGAAGCTCGAGTCCCGGGTGAAGGACTCGAGCCTCCTTCAGTAGGTTCTCCGAAGGGTCGAGGCCAAGAACCTCAAAGCCAAGGCTTGCAAGCCAGGCCGCATCGCGGCCGCTCCCGCACCCAACGTCCAAACAGCGACCGCCGGGACGAAAATACTTGATCACGCATTGGCGGAGAGCCTCAGGATTTAGAGCCTCGTACTCCGCCGCAAACTGCGAAGCTCGTGCGTTGTAGGCCTCGCGGGTTTGAGCATCCATTCCAACAGGCTCCTATGCAATACAGGGCACATCAAGGAGTGAATTTTTTTGGGAGTTTCGGGGTGAGGGACTGTCTTCGCCGCGGATCGAGGGGGATACTGCCCGGTGAGTGGAAAGCTATGCGGGAACTTTGCTGAGACCTCGAAACGTGCGCATGCCCTGGCGGGCGCTCGGACTGATTACCCTCGCGGGGGCCGTGCTCGGAATGCTGTTTGCGTTTCTTGCCGTTGAATCCAGCGCACGTTACGCGCTCCTGGGATTCCGAGACGGGTGTCTCATCGCGTTTCTGATGGGATTCTATTCTCTCGTTTTGCAACGCCGTCTGGTTTACGGACTCATGGGGAGTTGGCCGTTTTTGGCGCGCGTGGTGTTCAACACGCTCGTCTATGCCGTGATCTTTGTGGTGGCCAAAAGTGCCTTGAGTCTTGTTGAGGGACCGGCGCGGATTCCCGATCTCAATCCTGGATTCTGGATGGCCATGGGCTACGCGCTGATTCTCGCCCTGCTCATTAATTTTGTGATCGAGGTGATACGGCTGATCGGGGCGCGGGTGGCTTGGAGCTTTATCGCGGGCACCTATCGCAAGCCGCGCGAGGAGGATCGATACTTTCTGTTTATCGATCTCGCGCATTCGACGGCTCTGGCCGAGAAGTTGGGAAACCTCGAGTTCATGCGCCTGCTGAGCTTCTTCTTCTTCGATCTGGGCCATGCGGTTTCGGCAACCGGCGGCGAGATCTACAAGTACATCGGCGACGAGGCGATCATTTCGTGGCCGCGCAGCCAAAAGAACGCTGCTCTGTTGGCCTATCGATGTTTTCGCACGTTTCAGCGTCGTATGAAGGAGAGAGAAAAGCGCTACCGAGCCGAGTTCGCCGTGGTTCCCGAGTTCCGGGGAGGACTCCACGGGGGGCTGGTGATGACGGGCGCCATCGGAGAGGCGCGCAAGGAGATCGCTTATTTGGGCGATGTCGTCAACACCAGTGCGCGCGTGATCGGCGTTGCGAAAGACTTGGGCGAGAACTTCGTTCTCAGTGAATTTGTGTGCAGCGACCTCAAGAAGTTCGGGTCCTTTGAATTTCGGGAACTGGGCGAGCATGAAATCCGCGGACGCGAAGGTCGCCTCACGCTCTATGCGCTCGGGTCGGGCAAAGCCCGCGCGGCAACCGGCTTGGATAGCTAGCGACTCGCTTCAGCCCCAGCGCGTGGCATGTTCAGGGCCGCCCTCCCAAGGGGTTGCCGGTGGCCATCCCTCGAGCGGTCGGAGTTCATAAGTGCGGAGAGCCCGGAGGGCGGCGTGGAGGGTGGACGCACGCTCAGGTGGCGCTAGTTTTAGGAGGCTTCGCGCGACGGAGAACGTGTCGGTTCCGCGCACCTGGCGGCGTAAGTGGAGGCGAAGTTCGGCCGAGCTCTGGCGGCAGAGTGTGCGACGAAGGTCGCGGAGTTGGCCGAGTAGCTGGAGGTCCCTCCGTGTGAGGTGCCCCTCGGTGTCGTGTCCCAGGCTCGGGTGGCGCTCAATCTCCGAGCGCAGCAGGCTGAGGACAAGGGCGATCCGAAGAGGCTTGGGCAGCAACGGTGCGGGGCCGAAGTGTTCCATACCTTCAGTTTCTCGCACAAATGTTGAGAATTCGTGTCGCCAATAAGCTTAGTATATTTAATAACTTAGAATCGAATTCGGAGGCGCCCACCCGCGATCCTGCCGTCTTCCGTCAGGTTGTCGACCTCGAGTTCGGCCCCCAGGAGGGCCGCGATTTTTCGAATGACGAACGAGCCTAGGCCGAGCCCCGCGCCGCGTCCCATTTGGGGGACGGCCGTGTGGCGTTCGCGACGGCGGAACCATTCCAAGGCATGGCTGTCGAAGCCGTGTCCGTCGTCGATGACTTCGATGAGGAGGGTGCCTTCGATGCCAAAGGAACCAAGGCGCAACGTCACTTTGCTACGCGCGAAACGACGTGCGTTCTCGACCGCGTTGCGGAGCATGCGAAAGAAGAGGCGTCGATCCGTGCGAATACGGATAGCGGCTACTCCAGTACTGGCAATCTCCCAGTTGAACTTCTTGGAGGGATCTAGAGTCTGGAATCCGTAAAGGAACTCGCCGATGTCGGCGGAAAGGTCGATCTCTTCCGGATGGAGTTCGAGTTTCGGATTCTCCAGCGTCGCAAGCGTGAGGAGGTCCTCCAGCATGTCTTCGATCGCGAGAATTTCCGTCTTGAGCAGCTCGCGGATCTCGCGGGTTTGCTCGGTCGTGAGAACGGAGGCCTTGCTTTCGAGTGTTTCCGTCAGCACGCGAATGGCGGAGAGGGGATGCCGCAGGTCGTGCCCGATGTCCTGGATGATCTCGATGCGGTTCTTCTCGGCTCGGCGCAGGCGCGTGACAAGACCCTCGATCTCGTCGGCCATTTCGTTGAACTTGGCCGTGAACCCCCCGAAACTCTCGAAGGCCTCAGGCGACAGCCGCGCGGAGAGTTGCCCCTGGCGTAGGGAGCTCAGGACATCGTGGGCGGCGCGTGCTCTGTTTCGGAGATAGGCCAGGAGCAGGCCCATCGATCCCAGGACGCAAACGCTGGCGCCACCCAAAATCGCGATTGGGAGGAAAGGGGGCGGCGGGGGGGCGGTTGGGGTTTCGGATCCAATGAGGGTGGGCGCGGACACTTGCCGATCGTAGAGGGACTGCGCCGTTATGAAGAGCGCCGAGAGCAGAGCCAGGCTGCCCACGGTGCTGAGGAGCATTAAGGTTTTGAGATCTAGGCGACGTCTAAACTCGTTTAAGGACATAGCCCACTCCGTAGGAGGACTTGATCTCGAACTTGGCGACGCCGAGTTTCTTGATCTTCGCGCGCAGGTGGCTCAGATGCGAGTCAATCGAACGCTCGCTTGTCTCGAGGTCGGCTCCGATCCGTTCGAGAATACGCTCACGGGTCACGGCCTCGCCGGCGTGCTCCAGGAGCATCTCGAGCACGAGGGATTCGCGGGGAGCGAGGTCGATGCTTTTGCCTTCAAAGCTGAGTTGACGGGTGTTGAGGTCTAAGCTCAGTCCCTCGAAGTCGAGCTTGTCCTCGTTCTCCATCTTGCGATCGGCGGCTCGCTTGATGCGAGCGACGAGTTCGCGAACGCCGAAGGGTTTGCGCACATAGTCCACGGCACCCAGCCGCAGCGCTTCGACGGCGCTTTCCTCGTCGCCTCGTGCGGTCAAAAACAAGATCTTGGCTCCGACGCCGATGTTGAGGATTTCTCGAGCGAGGTCCAACCCGGTTCCATCCGGCAGGTTCCAATCGAGCAGGTGCACGCCAAAGCTTCGAGCTTTGAGATGGTCGCGGGCTCCCTTGAGATCGGGAGCCCAGACGACCGTGAATCCCTCAAGTTCCAGTGCAAGTTTGACGGAGCGTCCTAAGCTCTGGTCGTCTTCCAGGAGAAGCAGATCCATCCCTCCATGCTCCTTGCATGTTGCGCGTCCGTAAAGAGGGGCTTCGGGGATAATCCGACGCCTCCTTAGGACTCGGGTTGCTCGCTTGATCTTTCGCCCAGTACCGAGCGCGCAAGGCTGTGCATCGAGTCGACTGCACCACGGGCGTCGGACGTGGCCGCACTCTTGGCGGAATCGTCGCCCTTCGTCTCGGCATCCCGGATCCGGCCTTCGGCTTGGCGACATTTGTAGTGGGCCTCGGCGATCTGGTTGGCAGCCTTCTGAGTAGCCGTGGCGCCCTCGCTCGCGGACTCCTGTTGGATCTTGCGACCCAGGGGCATGAGAATTTCCTTCAAGGTCCTGTCGCAAGGGCTTTGCTGCCGGAGACTTTCGGCTCCGGCGGAGCCAGCGGCCAGAACGAAGACGATTCGCACGAGTGGGTTGGTTTTCATGGGCTTCTCCTTAGTCGTTAGCAGTTTGGGGTCTTGGTGGTGGGTCAGGGGCTCAGTGCTTGGGGCAAGAAGGACTGAGTAGGCGGAGCTCCTCTTGCTCCAGTTGTTGCTGCTCGTTGAGCACGGTTGGATTGCTGGGTCCGAAAGCGACCGGCACAAACGTCTGGCCGCCTGGGCTCTGGCCTGAGCTTGAGCCCGGCCGGACGAGCTTTTCGCAAGCCGCCAGCGGCAGAGCTGTTCCCAGGATGAGAACAAGACACAAACGAGGTTGAGTTTTCATGTTTCCAGGGTACCCGGCAAATCTGGAGAAACTGTGACTTAGCCAAGCCACAATCCCTCAAGGTTCTTGGATCATGCTCAGAGAGACAGGGGGACCTATGAAACGCAACAAATTGCTTGAAGAGTTATCGACCGGAGGAGTGAGTCGCCGCCAGTTTCTCCGCCAGCTGTCCATGGTTGTAGGGGGCCTGGCCACGGCTCCCGGGCTGGTGCAGGCGGCGCAGGCCTTGGTGATGGGCAAGAACGGTCGGGCCTTGGTCGATGAGTTGACCTCGCCTTCCAACGGTCTCGTGCTGGGGGATGTCGGCGACGGTTACTATCACATTTACACCAACGGACTTCCGGATCACGCCACGGGCGAGTTTCCCAATCCGAATTGTCCCTCGCCGATCCTTGCGCAGACCGGAAGCTACAAGATCACCAAAACGCCGAAGGTGGCCTCGAAGGCGACCGCGCTCGACGGGTGGCTCTTTGGCATCGCCGTCAACGGCGTGGTCCTCGATCCGACGGGACCCTTTTACCTGGGACGCGAGAACACGGGTTACCAGTTCGAGGTGCTCACCAAAACCGCGATGCCTCATCTGGGCATTGATAGGAACATGGCGCACACCCAGCCGAGCGGCGAGTATCACTATCACGGAATGCCTGCGCCCCTGTATCAGCGGCTCGAGCAGTTGCGCGAGGCGCGGGGGGATCGCCACGGCATGACGTTGCTGGGCTGGGCGGCGGACGGGTTTCCGATCTACGCACCCTTTGCTCCCAGTCGCGCCCAGGACCCCGGCAGCCCTCTCGTGATGATGAAATCGAGTTACACGCTGGGCTCGGGTCCGCGCGGACCGGGAAGCCCCGGCGGAAAGCGCGAGGACGCGGGCGGCGTCTTCGTGCAGGATTTCGTGTTTCGCCAAGGGTTGGGCGATCTCGACGAGTGCAACGGACGTTTCGGCGCGACCCCCGAGTTTCCCGATGGCACGTATCACTACTTTCTGACTTACGACTTTCCCTTTATTCCCCGTTTCTGGCGCGGAACCCCGGACTCGAGCTTCTTCCATCCGAAGCCGGGAGTCGACGCGGTTCCCCCGGCCTTGATGACGATGAAGTTTGGTTGAATCGAAATCCCGAAGGAGACGACGATGCGAGCGATCTGGAAACGAATAAAATTCCTGGGGCTGTGCGGAGCAGGCGTTCTGGCTGCGGATTCGTGGGCGGAGGATCGGGGGCCGTTGGCTCTCTTTACTTTGGCCAGTCGATGCGACGAGATCGGAGACCGTGCTCGCTTGAGCCTGGGACTCGAGCAGGCGGCCGTCGTGTCGGACTTCGAGTCGTTGAGAGTGGACGCTGACGTGGTGCGGGGCTTGGTCGAGCGCGTGCGGGATTTTGAGACCGCTCTCTCAGACTGCAAGGGGCGGGAACTTGCCCTCGAAATGGCTCGCGTGGAGCCGGGTGGGGATGCCAAGAAGGCAAGCGCGGAGCTCGAGTCAAGCGTCGCACGGCTCGACGCCTTGGCGGTGCCCACGAGCAACGTGGCAGACGAGACGGACCGCTACTTCAACACCCTCATCGAGCAACGCGACAAGCAACTTCGCGCGAAGTTCCTGAAGGGGCATCGACATCTCGAGAGCGTCCACCGCATCCGGGTGCTCGCGCTCGAAGCCATGCAGGCGCAGATTCAGGGCTCGATTCCGTGTCGTACCCTCGGAAAACGCGGAGGGGACACCGCGGCCTGTGCGTTGGATTTGCGGCGAACTTGGGTTCGAGGAGCGCTCAGCGCGCTGGCGGACTCACACTGTTCTGCCGTGAGAATAGTGAGCGAGCTCGACACGGTTCTCCAGCCCGCCGAGGCGCTGAGTTCGTTTGAGGCCGAGCGAGTGACGATCTTGACGAGCGCGATGGAAGAGCTGCGCACACGGGGAGAGGCGGCCCAGAGTCGCGCTGCGGAGGCGCAGGCCGCCGCCACGAAGCTTCAAGCCGCCGTTCAAGCCCGACAGAGCGACATCAACGGAGCCATTCAATCAATTGAGTACTACAAATCCATGGTCGCCTGGTACCAGAACACGGGAGCCTGGTACTCCTCGGTAGGCAATTATGCCGCAGCCGCGAACTACATGAACGCCGCGGCGGTCACGATCAACCAAACGATTCCCTACTATCAGGGGCGCATTCAGGAGCTTACGGGGCAGTTAGGCGACACGATGAAAGCCCTGGATGCGCTGGCCCCCGAGCTGGAGATCGTTAAAAAAACCCTGGACGGCATTAAAGAGGAAAGCGACGGCTTGCAAGCCCTTCAGTCGAGTCTTGGCACCCTCGTTCAAAAGGCCAGTGCCCAGCTTCACCGCACACGGCAAGCGATCCTTAGCCTAGTTTCCCTCGAGACCTCGCCGCGTGCGGCGGTTGCGATTGTTTCGCGTCGCTCTCAGAGAGTGCTCGCGAGCGAGGGGAGCGCCCTACGCGCCGTCGGCAAGGTAGGTGCGGTGGAAGATGCGGGGCAAGTTGGCCAGCGCTGGAATCTAGTGCCAGTCGATGATCGGGGCGCGTATCTTGTCGTGTCTCGCAACTCTCCGGGTTGCCTGGAACTCTCGCTGGACGCCTCGGCCAAGCCGACCGGGCTTCGCCAAGGAGCTTGTGTCACAGCCTCCAAGGGCCAGGTGTGGCGCGTGATCCCACGCGGCAACGAGGGAGTCGTATCGCTTGTTTCGGCGCTCGATCAGAGGTGTCTCGCCGTCGACAGCGGCGCAGGCGAGGCCCTGCAGATGGTGCCCTGTGCCGAGGGGGCTGCTCAGCTTTGGAGCCTGCGCAACTAAGGGTCGTCGCCTCGCGAGGTTCGAGGCGACGATTCCAAGGCTCCTGCGAGGAGTTCTGTACTGCTTAAGCGCCGGCTTTTTTGAGCCAGGCCTGGCAGAGACCTTCCTCGTAGACCCTCTTGTTGCCGATCATGGCGCAACGTCCCCACGCATCCCCGGCTTTGTCCGTGCGGAAGAGTGAGCAGTTTTTGCAGTTAGCGTTTGCGGGAAAATTGGGCTTGCGCTTGCCCGTGAACTCGCTCGCAAAGTGAGCGTACTTTTGGAGCAGGGCAGGGCCCGCTTTTCCGGGCTCGGCGACATCGGCCGGAGCCGGCGTGCGGAAGGCGGCGGCAAAGGCTTTCGTGACCCAGGACGTTTGGGCGATCCACGCGGCGCCGATGAGGCCCCATGCGGCGTGTTTGAGAAAGTCTCTGCGGTTCGTGCTCATGTTTTTCTCCTAATGGCAGTCAATCCTGTTGAGTCGCGGCCAATCGTTATACGCAGGTCAACTCAGGGTTCCCCTGAGCTATCCGATATTATTTACGCAAATGCGGCGAGAAAACATGCCGTTCGTCATGTTCCTCGGTTTTTTGCCGCAGGCCTTTTTTGGGGGGCTTCGGGATTCCGCCACTCATAACAAATAATCAACACTTACGGAATCTGCGTCCCTATGCGGTGGGGAAACACGCAACTGTCTAAGGCTTAGGCAGCGGAGTCCGAAAAATGCCAATCCTTTCGCACCCGAGCCCCTGGCGCCGGCCTTGCTACTCGGTGAGTGATGACGGGGAACTCCAAATTCACAGCTCTGCTTTTCTTGGTGTGTGTCGGCATGGGCGCAGGGGCCCACGCGCACGGTCGTCGAGACGATCGGGAACGCCTTGAGCGTCACGAGCGAGCGGATTCCTTGCGCAAGGAAGCCCTTGCCAAGTGGGACGATTGTGACCGTCGTGACTCCCGGGAGCGGCGCAAACCCGGCAAAGCGAAGGACAAAAACGAGGATCGAGGCGGGCAAGGCAACGCTGACGACTTTAGCACCGCCCCTCTGCAGTGCGGGGATGTGATCACCACGAACTCGCGGCTCACCGAGGACTTGGTTTGTCCCAACACGGACGGCTTCGCTCTCGTTGTTGTGGGCGACAACATCACTCTCGACGGCAACGGTTTTAAGATCCTCGCCCCGAACGCGGGGGCGGGGCTCTTCGTTCAAGGAAGCGAGAACACGGTTCGAAATCTGGGCGTCCAGGGGGGACGCGCTTTCGGAATTTTTGCCTACAACAGCCCCGGCATAAAGATCCTCAACAACGACACCTCCTTTAACCAGGTGGGCATCGAGATTTACACGGATGCCCCTGTCGTGAGCGGTGCCGTCGTTCGCGGAAACAAATCCGTGGGCAACGCGGCCTACGGCGTGCGCACCGGCCAGGGCAATCTGGGGCAGATCGTGAACCCCAAAATTTCGGGCAACGACTTTAGCGATTCGGGAAGCTTTGGAATGGCGATCGCAGCCACGCGCTACGAAATGGACGGTCGGCGCGTCTACAACCGGCTTCGGGGTTCGGAAAACGGGATATTCCTCGTGAGTGGTAGCTTCTCTCTTCATCACTTCAGTTTGCGATCCGAGAAACTCCTCAAGACTCAGATCTTCGCGCAGAACGCCGCGTACGTGCGCATCGCGGACGCCGACGTGAGTTCGACGTTGTCCCCGGAGCCCTCCGAGGAGCGCACGGGGGTCGACCTCTACCGCGTCGGAAAGTTCAAACTCGTTCGGGTCAAGGCGCACGGAAATGACACGGGACTTCGACTCCAGACAGAACAGGGAGTCTCCCCCGACGGGGATATCCAGGACTGCGACTTTGCCGGGCACGCCTACGCGGGTATCTCGATCATTTCGTACGACGCGACTCCGTATGGTCGCATCAAGCTCAAGTGCAACAACTTCTACGAAGACGTCCTTGCCGGAGTCCATGAGTTGATTGTGGAGCTGAGCACCGTGGCGGACATTCGGCTATTCGACTCGTGTGAAGGCGGTGACGATCGCGATGATTGTGATCGCGAGGACGACCGAGAGGACGACAGAGAGTAAGCGTCCTCTTCGCGCTCAAAGCTGCCGTCTTGATGCGCCGCCTCGCGCAAACGACGAGACGCCCTGCGTAAGCGTAATTTTAGATAGTTGGGCCGTTGTTTATGCCTTGGGTCCTCCTACACTTAAGTTCCGAGGCTGGGTGCGCCGATAGACGGCCGATGCCTCACGCAGGGTTGCCCATGTCGGGACGCTCGCGGAAGACACTACCAAGGAGTTCGAAATGACTGCACGTTCCTCGAAGGTTCTCGTTGCCGCTCTCGCCACTGGCCTGTTCTCGGTTGCCACCCAAGTGCGCGCCGAAGACCACCCGGCTGCGGCGCCCTCCGTCGCTCCGGCCAAAGACGGCGACGCGTCGGCCAAGGCTGACGGCCACGCCAAGCCCCACGGCAAGAAAGCCAAGAAGCACGACAAAAACGAGTGCAAAGGCAAAGATGCTTGCAAGGGCAAAGACGAGTGCAAAGGCAAAGACGGCTGCGGCGGCAAAGACGACGCTGCCCAAAAAGCCGGCGAGTAACTGAGTTTTGGGGCGTATGAGGTCTCCGATGTTTTCGACATTGGGATCGGGGGTCGGCCTTCGGTCGGCCCACTACGCCCCTTTTTTAGCCGGGAGCGTGAGCTCCGCTGCGTGGGTGGAAGTCGTTACGGAAAACTTCCTCACTCGCGAAGGCCACCGGCCCGCTCGGCCGTTCCAGATTCTCTCCCGCGTGCGGTGCAACTATCCCGTGGTGCTCCACGGCGTTTCTCTCTCTCTCGCCTCCGCGGATCCGACCTCTCCCAGTTATTTGCGGCGCTTGCGCGAACTCGCCGACGCGATTCAGCCCGTCTGGATCTCCGACCACCTTTGCTGGACTGGCGTGGACGGCGAAAACCTGCACGATCTTTATCCGGTTCCCTATAACGAAGAAGTTTTGGCTTGGGTGACGGACAAAATTTGCCGCGTCCAAGATGCCCTGGGTCGCCGTATTCTCATCGAAAACGTGTCCGCGTACACTGATTTCACCACGTCCGCGATGCCGGAATGGGAGTTCGTGGCCGAGGTCGCGCGCCGAGCCGACTGCGGGATCCTACTGGACGTCAACAACGTGTACGTGAGCTCTGTGAATCAGAATTTCAATGCGCTCACTTATTTGGAGGCCTTGCCCGTGGAGCGGGTGGGGCAAATGCATTTGGCGGGGCACTCCGTAAAGAAGGGCTACCTCTTTGACACCCACGATGCACCCGTTTGTGATCAGGTGTGGGCACTCTACGCCCGCGCCGTGAAGCGCTTCGGGGCCGTGAGCTCCATGATCGAACGGGACGACAAGATCCCCGATTGGGAAGAGCTCGAGCAGGAAGTCTTAAAGATGGGAAGGATCCGCGATGAAGCCGCTCAACAAGCCGCCCCGCGCGCTCGCCGCTTGGCAGCGACGCTTTAAGGCCGCCATCAAGGGCCAGGCCGCGGGAGCGGACGAACTCGACTTGCTCGCGGGCCCTGGGCCCTCGGCTAACGAGCGCTTTGGGGTGTATCGCGACGCCTATTTTGCCCGCCTTCGCGATTCGTTGATGGAAGATTTTCCGCGTCTCTACGAGGCCGTGGGGCCCAAGGCCTTCGCAAGTTTTGCGCGCGATTACCTGTCGCTCTATCCTTCTCGCTCGGAGACGCTCTTTGATTTGGGCAATCAGGTACTTGCCTATCTCGGGGATCGCCCGGAGCTCGACGAAAATTCCCGTTTGTTCGCCCTCGCGCTCCGGGACACGGCCGAGCTGCGGAGCTTTTTGGCGCCTGATCCTGATCTGGAGGAGGTCGCGGCTCTCGACGATGTGGCGACCTTTGGTGATGCCATGCGCCTGGCGCCCCATCCTTCAGTCAGGATCGTGGGCGTGGGAGGCGTGACGTGGCTCTCGTGGCGCGGTCCCGACGGCCTGGGCGAGTTTGAGCTGACGTCCCCGCAAACACGGCTCCTCGATGCCATTGGCGAGGCTCGCCCGCTCTCTCAGTTGGGGCTGGATCCTCGCGTTTCGAGTTGGGATGAGAACGAGTTACAGGCGCTCATCGCGGGCTGGATCGAGGAAGGGATTCTCTGCGCGCTGAAGCCCGCCGTCTAAAGGGAAATTAAGGCGCACAAGGCTTGTGAATTCCACGGGGCCGTGAGGTACTAGGCCCATGAAAATTCTCTCTCTCGCTCTCATTGCTCTGTCGGTTCCGGCTTCCGCCTACACCTTCGACGACGACGTCCCCCAGGCGACCCGTGACCAAATCACCACGGACATGGCCTTTATGGGAACGCTCCAGGGCGACGCCGCGACTCCGCTGCACGAGCAATTTTTCGCCAAGACCGTTGATGGGGCGTCTTATGTGCGTTTCTTCGAATCGCGCGTGACGGCGGTTGGCTTGGACGACTGTGGATCGGCTTCGGCCGTCGCCTGTGTGATCCCTTGGATGGGCTCGTCGCGCATTTGGCTCACCCCGAACTACACGAAGTTCAGCCACCCCCAACTGGCTAAGATGATGGTCGTCTTCCACGAAGCTCGTCACACCGAAACCGCTCGAGGCAATTGGCAGCATGCTCGCTGCCCGCGCCCCTTCCTCGACGAGAGCGGCAAAGAGATCAAGAGCATCTGGACCGGCGCCAGCCTAGGCGGCGAAGCGGCTTGCGATACCGCGGCCGGCGGCTCCTACGGATCGTCTACGATCTTGCTGAAGAACGTCGAGAAGTTCTGCAAGAACTGCACGGAAAAAGTGATTCAAGACGCGGCTCTCTACTCCAACGACCAGTTCAAACGCATGGTCGGCGCGGGTAAGGAAGAAATGCGCAAGGATCTTTACTCGGCCATCCGCTGATCTTGATTCGAGACTGAGATGTCCCCGAAAACGGCTTTCTTCGCAGCGGCTCTCGTCGCTGTCGGAGGAGCCGTTTTTTTATTGCGCCGCCCCGCCTCCGATGAGCCCGTAGCCACCTCCTCCGAGGCCCCCGGCCTGTCTTCGGAGAAAGTAAGTCAGCCGGAGCCTGGTGTTTCGCCGCGGGTGGCGATGGAGGTTTTGGAGGCCTCCGTCTCGGCCCAAACTCAGCAAAAGCTCAAGGTGTTGCGCGAGATTCTCGCGACGAAGAACGACAACGATCCCCGCCTCGACACTGAGCTGCGCACGCTGAGCGACGAGGCAAAAGCGCTGTTTTCCGTTCAGTATTCGGCCTTCCCGCCGGAGGCGCACAACGAGCGCGGCACGATCGTGTTTTTACTGGGCCGTAATCTCACGAAGCCCTCGGACGTGGATTTTCTCGTGAGAGTGGTGGGCGAGCCCGCGTGCCTCAGTATGGCCAAATGCTCCGAGCCCGACCCGCCCTCCAAGCGCGACGACGAGCACATCGAGACGGCCCATGAGGTGACGCTCGTTTACGCACAGCTGGTGGCGCTCAAGGCTGCCGAGCGGTATTTGAAACAGCCTCAGCCTCAGCCGGAGGTCGCCGAGAAACTTCGCGCTTTGCTCGAAGCCGCAAAAGAATCGCCTCAGCCGCGTGTGGCCAGTCTGGCGGAGGAAATCCTCAGTCGCACTTCGCTGTAGATTACTGCTCGTAGATTCGCGAGTAACAGCGCAAGTCGTCGGCAAACACGTAGGTGCCGTCTTTGCGCTTCATCTGGAGTTCCACCGAGAAATCGTCGCTGCGGCGCCAGAAGGCGTTTGCCGGCAGCATCACCGAGAAATGAGAAAACTCGTTCTCCCCGCGGAACACGAATTGTCCCGCTTCGGTGCTCTGGCGATCGCGCGCGAGGGGAATGAGCCCGCTGTGGTCGCCCTGCTCGACGTCGGTCACGAGGTAGAGCGTGCCCGTCTCGCTGGGTTTCAGCGAGATCACCACGCGCTCGGTGGCTTGAGTGTCCCAAGGGGAGCATTGGATGTACTGGCGACCGGTACGGGCATCGTCCAAGGCAAGGAGGGCTAGCAGCAGCGGGAGCAGAAAGGGAAAGCGTTTCATGAGTTTGAAGAGCTACGCCCGGGGTGATGCGGGGTCAATCCATGGCCAAGACAAGCTTCGCCTGCCTGCGTTAGTGGGGACCGGGGTGGCACCGGAGGCGGATTCCCACTAAAACGGGGGCTTATGTCTGAGAGCCCGGCCGATCCCCGCTTTGAACTCGCGGGCCAGTTGACTCAAGCGCGCCTGTTGCGCCACGAAGGCCGTTACGACGAGGCGATCACGCACTTGCATGAGCTTCGTGCCGAGCTCCAGCGCGCGGGGCTGCGCAGCGGATTATTGTTCGAGGAACTCGCGGAGTCGCTGGCGTCCAGTGGGCGTTCGGATGAGGCCAAGGGCTATTTCGCCTTGGCCTTTGTCGAACTGTCGAAAGATCCGAAGTTCGTGGACAAAGAGTCCGCTCGATTGGAGCGCATCGCACGGCTGGGCGACGTGGACTCCGACGGCCATGAGGGGACTGAGGGGAGCGCTCAGTAGTCCGCGCGGGTTCGCGTCCAATCGATCGGCGCCTTGCCCAGCTTCTTCAGCAAATCGTTTGTCTTCGAAAAAGGCTTCGAGCCCATAAATCCGCGCATGGCCGAAAGCGGGGACGGGTGCGCGGATTCGATCACCGGGTGACGACCGCTCCTCAGAAGATCCTTTTTTTTTCGTGCGGGCGAGCCCCATAAGATAAAGACGACCGGGTCTTCTCGCTTGTCGAGCTCGCGGATGACTTGATCGGTGAACGACTCCCAGCCCTTGTTCCGATGCGAGAAGGCCTGCGCGGCTCGCACCGTCAACACGGTGTTCAGCAGAAGCACGCCTTGTTGCACCCATCCGCCGAGATCGGAGTCCTTGCCCTGCATGTCGACTTGGAGGTCCGAAGCGATTTCCTGGAAGATATTTCTGAGGCTGGGCGGCTTTGGCTGCAAGTCGTTGGGCACGGCGAAGGACAGTCCGATGGCTTGGCCGGGACCGTGATAGGGATCTTGCCCAAGGATCACAACCTTCACCTGGTCGTAGGCCACTTGCTCGAGCGCGCGGAGCACGTTCTCGCGCGCCGGATAGATCGGATGTTGGGCGGCGTACTCCTTTTGCAGGAATGTCGCGAGCGCCTTGAAGTAAGGTTTTGTCTCTTCGAGAGCTAAACGCGTTTGCCAGCCGGGCGGGATCATCGACTTAGTTGTCGGGGCCGAGGGGATCGACCTCGTCCGGCGCCACGGAGGCGAGTTTCAGCAAACTTTCCGTGTCCGTATCGGGCAGCGCTTCCACCCGGCGTAACTTGCGCTCGATGGTGGTGGTTTTGCTGCGGGCCGTGTCGATCGAGTTGGAGGCTTCGTGGAGCTTTTTTTGTACCTTGTCGAGAATCTCGCCGTAGCGCGAAAACTCGGTCTTCACCGCGCCGAGCAGGGTCCACACTTCGCTGGAACGCTTTTCCACCGCGAGCGTACGGAAACCCATCTGCAGGCTGTTGAGCATCGCGCCTAGGGTGGTGGGGCCCGCCACGGTCACGCGGTGAACGCGTTGCAGGGACTCCGTGAGTCCGGGGCGCCGGAGCACCTCGGCGTAGAGGCCCTCGGTCGGGATAAAGAGAATGCCGAAATCCGTGGTGGCGGGCGGATTGAGGTATTTGGTGGAGATGTCTTTGGCGCAACCTTTGATGCGCTCTTCGAGTTGTTTGCTGGCGATCTCCATCGCGCCCAGATCGGAGCGCTCCTGGGCCTCCACGAGGCGTTGATAATCCTCGGTGGGAAACTTCGCGTCGATCGGCAGCCACACGATTTCCGTCTTGTCTTCGGTGCGCCCAGGCAGGCGAATGGCATACTCCACGACCTCGCCCGAGCCGGGTTTGGTGGTGACGTTTTTTTCGTACTGCTCGGGCGTGAGGACTTGTTCGAGGAGGGCTCCGAGCTGCACCTCGCCCCAAGTGCCGCGGGATTTGACGTTGGTGAGAACCTTCTTGAGGTCACCCACGCCGGTGGCGAGCGTTTGCATTTCGCCCAGGCCTTTGTGCACCTGCTCGAGGCGGTCGCTCACGAGTTTGAAGGATTCGCCGAGCCGCTTCTCCAAAGTGCCCTGGAGTTTTTCGTCCACCGTGGCGCGCATTTGTTCGAGCTTCTTGGCGTTGTCTTCCTGCATCGCGGTGAGACGCGTTTCGACCGACTTGCGCAACTCCGCCGAGCCGTCTCCGAGCCATTTGCTCAGCTCCTGGAAGCGCGTGCCGGAATCCTTGCTGAACTCGCCGAGCTTGGTGTCCAGGGCGCGACTGAACTGCGTAAAGGCTTCGAGAATTTCTTTACGGGCCGAAGCCGCCGATTCGAGAGCCTCTTTGCGTCCGTCCTGGAAACCCTCGCGTTGAAGGCGCTCGAGTCGCTCGAACTTGGCGTCAAAGACCGTGGTGTCCCATCCCGTCGAACGTTGGCCGGCGCGCCAGGTGAGAGCTGCAAACACGAGGGCACCCAAGGCCAAAAGCAGGATCGCGAGCAGCAGGCCGGTCGTCATGGGTCAAGAACCTAGCGCGCAGCAAAGGCCTGTCAAAGCCGAGCGCCTAAGCGGAGGGCTAAGGCGCTGCGGGGGCCCATGCTGGCGGAGAAGCGGCCCTGGTTGTCCACTCGGATGGCCGTTTCGCGGCTGCATCGAGGATCGTTCAGCACGTCGCAGTAGAAACCCTCCGGTAAGGCCGTCTCGAAGACGCGACCAAAGGGCGTGTCTGAGTTGTTCAGGGCCACATAGGCTCGACCGCCACGACCAAACGCCACCCGATCCTCGCCCTCGGTCCACACCTTCGTCAGGGGTTCGGCCCCGGCCTCCTGGCGCAGGCGCAGCATGGCTTCGATCCATGGCCAGCGGTGCTCGCAAATCCACCCGCTTCCACATGCCGGGGTCGTGGGCACGCTCTGCGAGTTGTCGGTGAAGGCGAAGCTTGAGGGGATTTGCACCGGGCTCGTCGACCAAGCGAGCAGGAACACGTGGGCGAGTTCAAATAGGCGGCGCTCCCGGAACGTGACCGAGCGACCCGGCTCCCGTTGCAGGTCGTGATTGTCGATAAAGGCCAACCGACGATTCGCGGGAAGGGCGGAAGGAGGGGCGCGTACGAAGGCGCCCAAACCGTAGTTTCCGTTGGGATTGCGCAGGACTGTATTGAGCGAGGCCGAGAGCTGAAAATCCGTGACCCAGCCGATATCGAAATACTCGCTCTCGGCGATCGGGTCATCGCCGTAGTCCATCACCTCGGAGAACACCGCCGGCTCGGGCGAAAGCTCTGCGAGCATCGCCGCCAAGTGCGGCGCTTGGATGTGTTTGGCGGCATCGATGCGAAAGCCCGTGGCGCCCAAGTTGAGGAGATCCTGAAGATAGCGGCGGACGTGCCTGCGGACGTTGGTCGACGATGTGTCGAGATCGGCGAGTCCCAGCAAGTTGCAGTGCTGCACCTCCCACCGGTCTTGGTAGTCCCGCAGTCGATCCTCGTCGTTGCGTCCGCAGCGATGGAAGTCGTCGGTGCCAAAGAGTCCCGGAAAGGAGTATCGACGATACGGCGTGCCGCCGATGCCTTGGCGTGTTTCGTGTCGCTGAGGGAGCGCGGCCATGTGGTTGATGACGGCGTCCACGAGGACCGGCACCTGAGCCCGTCGGCAACGCGCGAGGGCTTCGGCGAGTTCCTCTCGAGTCCCGCTGCGGCTGACCAGGCGGTAGCTGACGGGCTGATAGCGCTCGTACCACGGTCGTGCGGAGTACTCGGCATGCTCCGCCTGCGACGAAATCAGAACCCCTAGTCCGGGAAACTCTCGGCCGAGGCGCTCGCATTCGGGCCCCACGTCCCGCCAAGACCATTCGAAGAGATGGACGAAGGTGGCCGGCAAGGGCGCCATCGCCGGCGCTTCGAGCGGAAGCAGCGCTATCGAGATCGCGAGGGTCAGCATCCGGCAAGACATCCCGAACTAGTTTGCCACGAAAATGCGATTTGTGCTCAGGCGGGCGCATTGCTATCTCAGAGGTCGAATGCAAACCCCGCGTTTCCAGGAGCTGCTCGAAGCCACAAGCCGCAGTTTCGCGCTCGGCATTCGCTCGCTCGAGCCCGAGAGTCGAGAGTGGATTCAGGCCGCGTATCTTTTGTGCCGTGTCTTCGACACTTACGAAGACGCCACCGGCACTCCCGCCACCCGACGCACGAACCTGCTTCTTTACGCGAGCGATTTGCTCGAAACCCTTCCGGAAACCGAACGACTCACGACGCTCTTGGCGTCGTGGGACCGACGACATTCGGAAACGCTGGGCAACGAGTCCGAGCGGGCTCTCCTGGCCGAGGGTGCCGCATTGTGGACTCACATCGGGAGCTTTCCGTTTGAGGTGCGCAAATCGTTTCGTCGGCGGCTTCGGCCGATGTTGGAGGGCATGCTCGGCGAGGTCGCTCGACAGCGCCAAGGGGCGGCTGCCCCGCGTTCGATCGAGGAAACCGACCGATACTGCTACGTGGTTGCGGGGACCGTAGGCGAACTACTGACCGAGCTATTCAGCCAGAGTCAGGCGCTCCCGCCAAAACCGGATGACGACGTGTTCGAGCTTGCGGTCGACTTTGGCAAAGCCCTTCAGCTTGTGAACATCGCCAAGGACTTTCATTCCGACCGTCTGGAAGGACGCTGTTATTGGCCGGGGGTATCCCTTTCGGGGAATATCGCCCCGTCTTTCGAAGCGCTGGAAGCCTCCTTCCGCCTGATTGAGCAGCGTTTTCAGCACTCTCGGGAGCGGGCCTGGTCGTATGTCGACCGGATTAACAAGGCGCGGCGGCCCGACGTCTATCGCTTCTGCGTCTTCCCGCTCCGCATGGCCGAGGAAACGATGGAGTTGGGGGCTCACGACCTGAGTTGGCTCGCCGAGGGGGGAAGCTTTAAACTGTCCCGTGTTCAGACCCTAGCCCTGCTCGCGGAGACCGGGCTCGGGGTTTAGACTGTTGTTAGGGAGAGGCATGAAGGAAGTCGAAAAACAAAAACTCGTGCCGATGCCCAGTTGGCCTCGTCGCGAGATCGAGATGCCCACGGTGCTGCTCTTTTTCGCGCTGCTCGCTTTGTGGGTTTTTTCCAACATTGCTTTCTTTGTTTATCGCGGTCCCTTTTGGTTCCTGTCGCCTTTGTTGAACCTGCTCTGCGTGCACGGAGCGTTCACGATCCTTCACGAATCCGCGCACAAAAACATCTTCCGGTCTCGTTACGGATGGGGCAACGACCTCATGGGCATGTGCGCGGGGATTATCATGCACGGAGCCTTCGAGCAGTTCATCGCCATTCACCTGAAGCACCACGCCGCCGTGAACGATCCGGAGAACGACCCGGACTACCACGCACATGGGCCCATCACGCCCAAGCGGATCCTGATCTGGATGTTCACGGTGTACCACTACTTTCGCGAGTTTTTCCGCCTTCATCTTTGGAAGGGCCGCAACTATTACCTGTTGGTGGCGCCGTACTTGCTCATCGGCGTGCTTTACGCGGTAGCCTTTCGGTTTAACGAAATTCCGGCAGTCCTCGTGCTTTACGTCGTTCCGGCTCTGATCGGCGCGGCGTTTACCGTGTATTTCTTTGACCATCTGCCGCATCATCCGCATCGCGATCGCTCCCGCTACGGCAATGCTTCCGTTTACGACACTCCCGCGCTCAACTGGTTCTTCATGGGACACTCGTTCCATATCGTTCACCACCTGTGGCCTTCGATTCCGTGGTACCGGTATCGGGAGATCTACCACCGCGCTCGGCCGGAACTCTTGGCAGCCGGCGTGCACGAGACCACCATTCGTGCCCAATTGTGAGTTAGAGTAGGGGGCGCTCATGCGCATGCTTCGTAGAATCGGAATCCTTCTCATGGTGGGCGGTCTTGTGGCCCTCGCTGCCCTGTATCTGACGCAGGACCTGCAGGTGTATCCTCGGGCCGTTGCCTCGTGGCTGCATCCGTTGCCGGAGGTGGCCTTGCCTCCCCACGTGGAGCGGGAATGGCTCGTGACCCGCGATGATTGCCGTCTTGAGGTTTGGAAGATGAAACCCGCGAACGCCAAGGGCGTGGTGCTCGTGTTGCACGGCAATGGCGATGTGTTGGATGATTTTGTGTCTGTCCCCGAGGCCTTCTACCAAGGCGGCTACACCGCCTATGCCTTCGATTACCGGGGTTTTGGCCGGAGCTCTTGCTGGCCGAGCGAATCGGGTCTTCAGACCGACACCGAAGCGGTGGCGACTTTTGCAGCCGCCGTCGAAAAGCTCTCCGACCCGCGGGACCTCATCGTCTACGGCTTCTCGCTCGGCACGGGCCCGGCTTCGTGGCTCGCTACAAAAATGCAAAACCGCAAATTGATTCTGGGCTCGCCCTACACGAGCTTGCCGGATGTGGCGCGCTGGCGCGGATTTCCGGAACCGCTGCCCTCGCTCTCGTGGACGGTCTTCCCCACAAAACAGCGCTTCGCGGAGATGGGCAACACCGACGTGCTCGTGGTGGCCATGCGGGACGACGGCGCCGTTCCGTTTGAGCAATCGGAGGCCCTGAAGAATTTCTACCGGGGCAGCGGCAAAGTGCTGTTTCGCGAAGTGCAGGCTCGACGGCATTGGGAAGTCGCCGGGCAGGCGGTTTCCGAGGGTCTGAACTGGCTGGCGAGTTCGCCGTGACTCAGGACCAACGCCGCGGACTCTTGGCAGGCGCGGTGCTGCTGCTCGGCTCCACCGTTCTCTTTGCGGTGGGGCTGTCGATGCCCGAGAAGCCGAGTTTCGACGAGTTTCACTACATACCCGCAGCGCGCGAGTTTTTGGCGCTCAACGTGAACCGCAACTACGAGCACCCTCCGCTCGGCAAGTACTTCATCGCCCTCGGCATGGCCGTCTTCGGCGACAACCCCGTGGGTTGGCGAGCCCTGAGCGTCGTCTTCGGGTCGATCACTTTGGGCGCGGTCTATGCGGCCTCCTGGGCGCTTTTTTCGAGCTGGGGCCCGGCGCTTTTGGCGGCCACGCTCGTCCTCTTCAGCAACACTCTCTTTGTCCAGGCACGGATCGCCATGCTCGACACCTTCCTGGCCGCGTTTTTGATGTTGGCCGCCGCGATGCTCGCGTGGGCTTATCGCTCTCATCGGGGCTCGGCGGCCGAGAAGCCGCGTGCCCGTGCGTTTCTTTACGCCGCAGGCGTCATGCTGGGCGCCGCCACCGCGTGCAAATGGTTCGGGCTCGTTCCCTGGGCGAGCGTGGGACTGGGCGGCGTTTTGCTCGTTGGGTGGGAGCATCGCCAAGGGCGGAAGCAGGCGCTGCGCCTGCGCGACGTGCTCCTTTCGCTGGGCGTGGTGCCTGCGCTGGTTTACGGCCTGACCTTCGTGCCGCTCGTGCTCCTGAAGAACGCGCACTACGACAGCGTGGCTTCGTTCTTTAAGCTTCATGCGGAAATGTGGGCAGGGCAGCAGCAGGTGGGCACCAAGTCCCACGGCTACGCCAGCAGCTGGTACGAGTGGCCCCTCATGTTGCGGCCTATTTGGTATTTCTGGGAGACGGACGCGTCCGGCCGGGTGATCGGCCAGATTCTCCTCGGCAATGCGCTGGTGATGTGGGGCGGGCTGCTGGCACTCGGACATTTGGTTTACCGCTACGCGCGAGAGCGCGCGTGGTCGGATGCGGCGATCGTGGGCGCATGGGCGGTGCTGGCCCTTTCTTGGGGGTTGCTGCCGCGGAAACTCGGGTTTTATTATTACTACTATCCCGCTTCTCTGGTGCTGGGCGTGGCGTGTGCAGCCGCGCTCCGCTCGGTGCGCCGGCGCTGGGTTGTCGGGGCGTGCGTCGTGGCCGTCATCGCACTTTTTGTTTTCGACTATCCTGTGTTGGCGGCGTCGCCCACCACCTATGGCTCGGCGATGATGCGAATTTGGTTCCGGCGATGGATTTGATCGCGGTCCGCAAGGCCGTTCCGACCGATGTTACTTTTCTCGTGCAGGCGCAGGTGCGCATGGCTTTTGAGACGGAGCGGATGACGTTAGCTCCGGACACAGTCACGCTCGGCGTGGCACGTGTTTTCCAGGAGCCGGAGCTTGGCCAGTATTTCGTGTGCGAGGTGGGCGGAAAGCTCGCGGGCTGCCTGCTCATCACGCGCGAGTGGAGCGAATGGCGCAATCTCGAAATTTGGTGGATCCAGAGCGTGTTCACCGAGCCCGAGTTCCGCGGACAAGGCGTTTTCAAATCCCTCTACGCGCACGTCAAAGGGCTCGTTCAGTCGCGCCCCGACGTGGGCGGCCTCCGGCTCTATATGGAGCACGACAACCACTCGGCACGTCGGGTGTACGAGAAGCTCGGCATGAGCTCCCATTACCTCGCGTTCGAGTGGATGAAATAGGACTTAGTCTCCGAGCTCGGGCTCGTCGTCCTGCTGGGATTCTTCGTAACGAGAGACGCCTTCAAAGTGAACTTCGTTCTCCGGCCGGCCGTACTGACGCGTGTACTCGAACATGGCCACCGAGGCGGCCACGCTCACGTTAAGGCTTTGTACCTGCCCGTACATCGGAATGCGCAGGTAGCGCACGCCCGGGTGATCTTCGGGGCGGAAACTCAGGCCGAATTCTTCGTGGCCCAGTACGAAGGCGCTCTTCTCGGGAAGTTTCACGTCCGTCAGCAACTCGGTGGCCTTCACATCAAAAGCGAAGATCGTATAGCCCTCGTCGGTCAGGGCGCGGTGGGCGCCCGCGAAGTCCGCATGGAAGCGCGCGGGCACGTAGCGCGTGGCGCCGAGCGACGGGTAAGGATTGAAGGATTCGATTTTCACCAGATCGATGCCGTGCGCGCCAAAGCCCTGGGCCGAGCGGAAAATCTTAGCGATGTTGAAGGTGGGCTTCAGCCCGTCGAGCACAATGCGAAAGCCGTGGCAGCCGGGCTTCGCGGACATCTTATTGATGCGCATCTCGTGGTGGAACTTTTTGCGCGAACGCCCGACCGAGATTCCCACTAGGTGTTTTTCCTTCTTAAGGTGGAGGAGAGCCAGGCAGCCGAAGCGATCCACAACGCCCCCACGCCCGCCGTCTTGTACGCGAAGGTTTCCCATCCGGGCAGGCGCACGGAGCGCGGCCAAAGATCCGAGTACTGCAAAGAAATCAGCGCGCCCGTTACGAGCAAAGTCCAGCGCCGCGCGCTCGACCCGTCGAAAGCAAAGAAAAGGTACGCGGGCGCTAGCAACACGAAAGTCGGCGTTTCGGTTCCGGTGTTTAGCAGCAGCAGCGCGCACCACCCGAGAGAGGCCCACGGTGCCCACGGAAACGACCGCGTGTCGCTGGGGGTCGGACGCGAAAAGGACACCCACAGGAACAATCCGCTCGTGACGGCGGCCACGGTTGCGCGCACGGGGACGGCGCTAGCCGGCATGCCGGCGTTCAATAGCAAGGTGTTGGCGTCCAGTAGTCCCGTGCGTCCCAAGTCGCGTGCGAGCACTTGCAGCCAATCGAGATGCATTTGCCAAGCGAGTGCGGGGCCGACTTGCAGAGCGGGAAGCAGCAGGAAGATTAGGGTGCTTGCCAAAAAGGGCAGGCCAAAACGCCGGGGCCACGCCAGCGTCAGCGCGCCTGCGAGCGGAAAGGGAAGAATCTTAAAGTTGGCCGCAAGCGCCCAGAGTCCCGCGCTGCGCAAGAGCTTGCCGTCGCGGGCATCGGCCAAGGCGGCCAGGCAAAGCCCCGCGAGCAAACCGTTGACCTGTTGGTGGCGAAGCGCGCCATTGAGTTCCATCGCACTGAAGAGCAATCCCAGCCATGCGCACCACGGCGTTTCGCGGCCAAAGCGAAACGCACGCGAGATTCCCCAAAAGAAAACCACGGAGTTCAAAGCCGCCCACAGCACGGCCCCCCAGGAGGGGGAGAAGGGCAAAAAGACTTGGAAAAGCTGCGCAAAGAAGGGGGAGTATTTGTAGAAGTCCGCTCCGGGGCCGGCGCTTCCGTAGGGCGTCACGCCGCTCCAGAAACGCCCGGCGGCTTCCAGGTAAGTGGCGGTGGCGGGGCTATAACCCATCTTTGCGAGATAGGGAGCCACCACGATCCAGGCCAGCAGGGGGAAAAAAAGGAATATCCGCGTCATTCGGCCTCGGACCGACTGTGGAGGACCGCAGGAACTTCTGTCAAGATGAAGGGCCTAAAAGGAGTCACGATGACGAGCAAGGGCAGCAACACCAAATCCAATAACAAGGAAATTCTCGAGCGCCTCAACGAGCTGCTCGAACTGGAACTCTCCGGAGTTATCCGCTACCTGCATTACGCCTTCATGGTGCGCGGTCCGAACCGCATCCCTATTGTGAGCTGGTTCCGCGATCAGGCCAACGAAGGCATGACCCACGCGATTGCGCTCGGCGAGAAGATGACCGCCCTCGGCGGGCACCCCTCGCTCAACGTGAAGCCCGTGCCCGAATCCAAGCAGCACTCGGTACTCGACATGCTCCGCGAGAGCCTCGAGTTCGAACGCAAGGGCTTGGCGCAGTACACGGCGCTCCTGCACATCTGCGGCGACAACATCGCGCTCGAAGAGCTGATGCGCGAGCAGATCCGCGCCGAGACCGAGCACATTGAAGAAGTCGAGAAGATGCTCGCTGCCGATCGCTCTTAGTTCTCTAGCGACCAACAAAGATGAGGCCGGCCCCCTCGTCATCGAGAGAGCCGGCCTCGTGGAACCCGTTGCGGGTTCCGCAGTAACACCTCGTGGTGGGGATCCGTTTCCTGGAAGACTCCGAGTTCCGCCGCGTCATGCGTTGGGGTTCTGACTGCCTTACGTGGGCCTTGCGCCCACTTGTTCCTGGGGAGAACTCTTGTTTTAAGGTTTGTCGGCAGAACCTTCGGTCTTCCCGAACGTCACTCTCTTATGACCTCCGTTTCTGAACCACCACGCGGTTCCGTCCCTGGGCTTTGGCTTGGTACAGGGCCAGGTCAGCTTGAATGCTCGCTTCCTTGAGCGCCGTGTCCGAATCCCAGCTCGTGGCCCCGAAGCTGGCGGTCACCTGGATCATCTTGCCGTCCGTGGTCAAGATGGTGGTCTGGGCCAGGACGTCTCTTAGTCGCTCCAACTCTTCGGCGGCTTCTTCGATCCCGCAGGGAAGAACCAGCACGAATTCTTCGCCGCCCATCCGGCAGAGGAGGGTCCCCTCTTTGGAGCACTCGGTCAGCTCACGTGCCACCTGAACCAGTACCTCGTCGCCGGTCGCGTGACCGTAGGTGTCGTTGACCTTCTTGAAGTGGTCGATGTCCACCACTGCCACGGTCACTTGCTTCGGGAGAAAACCGAAAGCTTTGCGCTTTTCGATCAGCGAGACGAAGGCGTCTCGCCGCAGGCAACCGGTCAAATCGTCGCGCTCGCTCAGTTTCCGCAGACGTTCCACTTCGGATTCGAGGCTCGCGATCTTCTGTTCGAGGTAGGCCGTTGAGGTCGCTTGGTTCAGGGCGCTCATTTGGGGACCCTCCGTCTTTCTTTCCGCTTACGTTCCGTTTTCCCGGCCTCTTTGCTCTGGTCCGTTTCGCCGGGTGTACCCGATGTATTTCATGGCGCATGCCAAAAGGATTCCGTGGGGTTACCCATGGGAGCTGGGGTGGGGCGACCTCGCCCGCGTGGGGGCAAACCCCACCTTATGAAGGAAGCGTTAAGGGATAGCGCGCGCGCGTGAGGCTTTTGGGGGGATGGCTGGGTGGGTATCGATGTGGGCCGATAGTCGCTAAGATCAGATCCATCAGGAGGTTCCATGAAGAAGGCGCATTGGGTCCTTGGAATTTCGATTTCCCTGAGCGGGGCGTTTGCTCACTCTTCGGCTCCGTCGAAGCACCGCTTTGCAGAGCTAGCCCTGCGTTATCACCTTCGCGCCGAGACTCCCCCGGGAGCAACCGAGGCCTGCTTTGCCGAGGTCACGAGTACGCTCAGTCGATGGGATTTCGACGAATCCGCCGAGCGCCTTGAGATCTATCGCGCTTGTATGGGAAACGACGGCGCGACCTGCCTGCGCGCTGCCAAGAAGAATTTGAGTCGATGGGACGTCGACGAACGAGCCGAGGCGGTGGAGCTCGCGTCCGCTTGTAAAGGCTACGACACCGCCGGCTGCTTCGAGTTTGTCACCCAAGGTCTGAGCCGTTTTGACTACGACGAGCGCGCGGAAGTGCTCGCGATCCTGCGCTCGTGCCAAGGATCTCTGGTCGCTGACTGATTTTGGTTACGGGGCCTTTGGAGCGGGAATCTTCTCGGCACAAGTCTGGACGGGTTTAAAACTCGCTTCGTCCTCGGCCTCCAGAGGCAGACTCGAAAGTTGAAGGAGAGCTGCCGGGCTAAAGAGACGCTCCGGAGGGCTCAGGATGCTACCCACGACGGGAATGCTCGAAACCCATGTTTTGGGATCGGTGAAGGTATGCAGCATATCGTGCACCGGGACTTGGCGTTTTGCGATGACGCTATAGGCCGCTTCCCCGGCCCCGGACGACAATCCGCCCAAAAAAGTCTTGCTGCCGACGTTGGCCGTCAAGCTCAACAGACGACCTTGCTCCACCTTAGCGGAAACCTTTTGGGCGAGTTGGTGCTGGGAGCTCACTTTCCAAAGTTTACCCAGGCCCGAACTTGCCACCGCAGTCGCGACCACGCGCGCGACCTGTGCGCCCTTGTCCGTTTGTGAACTCGTGTAGGCAAAGTTTTCTTTGAGCGTGTGGGTGTCCCAGTGGCCGTCGCGGAGACCCTGAATCGCGAAGGCCCCCACCGCGTTCGAGGATTCGGAGCTGAGATGAAGGTTCGCGGTCTTCGCGCTCGCGGTGGCGGCACGCATGCTGAGGTTAACGAGGGCGCGCGACATGCCGCGAGCCACGAGGGCCTGAGTGGCGGCGGCTATCAGTTCGCCCGCGCCCAGCTTCACTGCGGTCAGCTCTACCAAAGCCGCCGTGCCACCGGAGGCGAGTGTGATGACCACTTGGGGGGCCACGATCCAGGCGATCTCCGTGTTGGTGTTGCGAGAGATTGCGGAGTCGGTTACCTGACTTGCAACCCCCAGGGTGTCGGAGAGGGTTCCCTTGCGGGGTTCGGATTTAAGGACAGGGCGTTTGCCTCGCGGTTGGGCGACAACCGTTACCTTGGCACTTCGGCACGGAGAGAGATCGATTCGAAAAATGCCGGACGGCGTTTTCCGCCTGAGCTGGTTGTCGGAGCTGCGGCCGGTGGCTTGTTTTACGCATTGGAGCTGGACCCATTCCAAGTCGGCCGAGCGCAAGGCGTTTTCGATATCTTCCGTGGGCACGCCTTTGGGGTCTTGGTCGTAGCGCTCTTTGAGCTTGGCCAGCTCATTGAGTCGATCAAAGTAACGCTCCTGCAGAATTCTCAGCGAGCCGTCCGGAGAGGCCACGAGTTCCGAGTAAGTCGGCAAACGAAAGAGGTCGGCCTGCTTGGCGCCGAGGCTTTCGGACATCTTTTGGTTGTAGGTTGCTGCGCGTTCAGCCTGGAACTGGGCCCTCTGCTCCAGCTGAAGTTGGGGATGCAGGGTACCTAGGTTTTTGCGCTGATAGATCAGCGTCGCGGCGGCATAGCTGTCGGGTTGGTGCTCGAGCAGATTCTGTGCGACTTCTCCGGCTGTGGACCGAGTGAGAGGATCGGTGGATTTCAAATTCCTCAGGAGCGCTTCAACGTGGGCGTCGTTTTGGCTGTGCTTGCCAAGATAGAAGGGAGCCAGCCCTCTCACCGTGGAGACCGAATCCGTCAGGCGTTTGCGGCTGGCCTGGGGCAGGGGCCCGGAAGTGATCGCGGGCTCTGCGCTGCTCAGGCCCGCGATCACCTCGTTCACGCGTCGAAACTGAGCCTGACTGGCGGACACGGTGGCGTGCGCTTGTCCGGGTGCGCTGGTTGCGAGGGAAAAGAAGTTCTGGGCTTCGAGCAAGTCTATTTCGAGCTGATCCGCCGCAAACGCCTTGTCCACTTTTCCGTCGGCATCGCGCCCCAGGAAGCGTTTGCGCATCTCCTCGATCGCGGTGTTCATGCGATCAAGCGCCACTTCCGTGCTCTCCCCCGGAGTGCGCATGTGCCGAAACTGCTCGAGCGACAAACGGGTTTCCGTCATCTTGCCCAGGAGGCCCGGAATCTCTCTCGCACGTTGAGCGTCGGGAAGGTTTCCAAATTCGTTGAGAGCCTGGTGAAAAGTTCGTTGCGCGGCTCCGGCCAACTGCTTGCTGTAGGTGTCCTCGTCTCCCGTACCCTTGTCGTTACTTTTGAGGGAAGCGGCAAAAACGGCGAGCCTCAGCTGGAAGTCCGCTTGCAGACGCAGGGCATCGGTTCGCCGGAAAGCGCGCAACACCTCAGAGCCAGGGTTGTCTTCGCTGAGGGATTCCTTGATGAGCACGGTGCCTTGGCGGTCGGCCTCTTGGATCAACGCGGCAAGATCGGAGTCCGAGAGATTGGCCTCGGCACGAGTCCGACTTGCGATCGCGCCAAGCAGTTCTTCGAGTCTCGTCTCGAGGAGTCCCAAAGACAGAGCTGCACGCACGCGCGGCGTGGCCTCTTGGGCGCATCCTTGGAGGGCCTCGTCTACTTTTTTGAGCTCCACCTCGGCGGGTCTGAGAGCGAGTGTTTGTACGGCTTCGGCGCTTGCGGCCTCGGGGGCGGTAGCGGGTTTCGGCGCGGCGGGGTCGTGCAGCACGATCGAATCGGCCGCGACCAGGGGTGCGGGCTCCTGGGCCTGAGAATCAGGGGCCATAAGCAGGGCGAAAGTCGAGGCGAAGATACCGATTCGGAATCGCAACTCAAGAGTGCCCATAAGTGCTGGCGTCGGCTAAGCCGCCGCTTTCAGCCCCAACGCCTTGATGCGTTTGCTGAGGTTTTTACGGTCCATGCCTAAAACGCGGGCAGCGGCGGAGACATTGCCGCCGTTCTCGTGGAGAGCTTTCTGGATAAGTTCACGGTCGAGGCGATCGAGGGCGGCGGCGCGCCAAGTTTTCAGATCGGCGACGCCGTCGGTGGAGAACTCCTCGGCGGCGAGGGCGGGAGTGGTGCTTGTGAGGCTAGGGGTCCCGCTCGCTGAGGGCGGCGGGCTGACCACGCGGCCTTCCTCGTCGTGCTCTCCAAGGATCGAAGCGCGCTCGATCCAGTTGCCCAGTTCTCGGATGTTGCCGGGCCATTCATAGTTCAGCACGCCCGCGCGTACCGGATCGACAAGATCAACGAGCCCGTGGCGCACGCAAATCGCGCGCGCGATCTCTAAGATATCAGCGCCCCGCTCGCGCAGGGGCGGCAGCGTCACCGAAACCACGGAGAGGCGGTAGTACAAGTCTTCGCGGAACTCGCCCGTTTTAAAACGAGCCTTCAGGTCGCGGTGGGTGGCGGCAATGATGCGGCCGTGGAAGGCGATCTCGCGCGTGGAGCCCACGCGGCGGAAGCTCCGCTCCTGCAAGAGGCGCAACATCTTGGCCTGGTGGCGGGGGTCGAGCTCGCCCAGTTCGTCCAAGAAGAGCGTGCCTTCGCGAACGGCTTCTGCCAGGCCCACTTTTTGGGTGAGCGCCCCGCTGAAGGCGCCTTTTTCGTGACCGTAGATTTCGCTCTCCAGCAACTCGGCCGGGATCGCGGCGCAGTTGATGGCGATAAACGGCACGTGATTGCCATTTTGGGCTGGGTGGGTGAGGCGGTGGAGCTCGCGCGCGACGACTTCCTTGCCGGTGCCCGTTTCGCCCAACACGAGCAGGGTGGCACTCGGCTTGAGCGCCAGGCGCTTGAGCGTCTCGCGGATTTCTTGGATGGCGGGGGTTTGGCCGATGAACGAGGCGTTGCCCTTGGTGGTGCGGTCGAGGTTTTCGATCTCGCGTCCCTGCAGGCGGCAGAGGCGATCGAGTCGTCGCAGAAGCTGTTCTTTTTCGAGTTCCATCAGGCGGCGCTCAGCCGCGCGTACGACGGCCACTTCAAGCGCATCGAGATCGAAGGGTTTCTCAAAAAAGGCAAACGCCCCGGCCTCGACCGCTTGGATCGCGCTCTCTTTGTCGCCGTGGCCCGTGATGAGAATAGACGGTACCTTAATAGACTTGATCACGCTGAATCCATCGCGGCCGGGCATGCGTAAGTCGGTTACGACCACGGAAGGATCAAAAGCGCGCGCAATCTCGACCGCTTCGTCGCCGTCTTTGGCCACGGCTACTTTGTGGCCGCGCCGCTCGAGGCGACTCTGCAGCACGGCACGCACGCCGTCGTCGTCGTCCACGATGAGCACGCGGAACGTGGTGGGGTGCTTTCCCTCGCTCATGCCGCCCCTTTAAGCAGGGCCGGCTGCGCCACGCGCAGGCGGAAAAGGAAGGTGGTGCCGCTCTCGCTCGAGGTCTCCAGGCAAAGGTCGCCGCCGAACTCGTGGGCGATGCCATAGCTGATTGAGAGTCCGAGCCCCAGGCCTTTGCCGGGATCTTTGGTGGTAAAGAAGGGGTCGAAGATTTTGTCGCGCGCAGCGGCCGGTATCCCGGCACCGTCGTCGTGCACCCGAATTTCCACGAACTCGCCGCTCGTTTTGGCGGTGACTCGGATATGGCCTTCGTGCGTGCGTCCGGTGACCGCGCGCTTGTCCAAAAGCGCATCGCGCGAGTTGGTGATCAGGTTGATGAGCACCTGCTCAAAAGCGAGGGGCTGCGAGAGCACTTCGGGGACTCGGTCAAAGCCACTCACTTCGAATACGATGTGGTGACGCTCCATTTGCCGTCGAAGCAGGTTTTCTACGTTCGCCAGCGACGTGGCGGGGGAGGTGGCCTCGGCACGGCGAGGCTCGCTGCGTCCTTCGCGGCCCGCGTTGCCGCGCTCGCGACGCGCGAAGTCTCGCAGGTGCGAAAGCAGCGCGGCCATTTTGTCGGCGTTGCGCACGATCTCGTCGCCGAGTTTGCGGATCTGCGATTTCTTGGGCTTCGGATCTTTGCGCAAAATATCGCCGATTTCCTGCGCGAAGCCCCGAATTCCCGTGAGAGGTTGGTTGAGTTCGTGGCTCATTCCGGCGGCGAGCTCTCCGAGCGCCATGAGCTTCGAGGCCTGCGCGATTTTCTCCTGTGTTGCCTTGAGTTGCGCATGCATGGTTTCGAGCTCGGAGTACGCGCCTTCCAGCGAGATGTGCTTGGTGGCCAGGTCGCGCACGAGCAACTGACGTTCGGTGTCGTCGGAGAGCACGGCAAAGGCAACGGGCTTGCCCGCAAGTTCCGCATGGCGCACTTTCACGGTGACAAAACGCACCTGTCCGTCGCGCGTGCTCAGCGCGATGTCGTTGTAGTAACCGGGCACGGCCAAGATGTCCGGGCCGAGGTGACGCGCGCGCTCGTCCACGCCGTCCATTGGCGGGTTCAGGACGGCCAAACTCTCGCCTTCGAGTTCTTCGCGCGAGTATCCGGTGAGAGTCACGAAGGCTTGGTTCACCGCAAAGAGCGTGCTCTCGGGCAAATGCGCGGCCACGAGGGCGTCCCCGGTTTCCTCAAAGAAAAGGCGATAGAGTTCCGAGTGTCTCAAGTCCGACATGGCGTACCCGGCTTATCGGCTCGAAATTCCTGGAACTTTACTGGAGCCATAACGCCCCCCGGCGCCCCGGGCCTTAGGCTATACTTAAAGTATGGCTATGGTGATTCAGGCCCCCCGGATACGGCTCCTCCTGGACGAGATCTGCTCCAAGCTGGGCGGCAATTGGCTGCTGACCGGGGGGGCTCTGGTGTTGCTTGAGTTCGACGATAAGCGGGAAGCTCACAACGTGGACCTTGTGCCCATCGACCCCAAAGAGGGCGTCATGGCGCTCCAGCGCAAGATCGATTCCTTGTCGCAGCCCCTGGGATTTACGCCCGCGGGCGTCAGGGCGGTTGCCACGGGTTACCTCAACGAGGTGCCGGATTGGCGACGCTACGTGGTTGAGCTGAATCAGGGGCCTTCGGGGCGCCTTCTGCGACCCGACTTGACGCTTTTTACCTACCTCAAACTCCGCCGGGGCACCGTTAAAGACATTTCGGATCTCAAAAGCGCCATCAAGAAACTCGGCATCAAGGAATTTAACGTGGCGGCACTGAGCGCGTGGGCCCAAGCACGGCCCGATTTGCTCCACCGCTACGTCGATAACCGTCTCGCGCTCGGCTTACCGAATCTGTTGTAGCTAGCGCGCCGAGCTCAAGAAGGCGTTGGCGCGGTCCATCTCTTGGGCCATCGCTTCCTCAACTTCCCTCAAAGTGATGGCACTCAAGTTCAAAGCGCGCAGGTAGTTCTCCGGATACTCGGGCTTCTCGTGATCTCCGGCAAAGCCCAGGCCTAGGCGTTTGGCCATCACGTTCGCGATGGAGGCCACCATGATGGTGGGCTTCATCTGCGGGTAAATCGACTCCATGTTTTCGATGTCGCGGTGGTGGTAGCGAATCGTTTTTCGAATCACCACGGGCAACTGCCAGCGCTCGGCTAAGCGCTCGCCCAGGATGGTGTGGCCTGGCAGGCCGAGTTCGGTTTCGGCCGTAAGAAAACTTTTGTTCTCGAGCGTGGCTTTGTCCACCACGGCTTTCATGTCGTCTTTGCTCACTTTGAAGAGCGCAATTTTACCGAGGTCATGTAGCAGACCGCAGGTAAAGCAATCTTCCGGGCGCGGGTGCTTAATGCGTTTGCCGATCAGTTCGGCCGCGATCGCCGTGGCCAGCGAATGTTTCCAGAACTCGGTCACGTCGAAGAACGGTGCGGCCTGCATGTCGAAGGCCGAAAACACGCTGGTGCCGAGCACGAGCACGGAGATCGTATTGAATCCCAGAAATCCCAGCGCCTTGGTGACGTCCGTGATTTCGGTCGAGAGATTGTAAAACGACGAGTTCACCAGGCGCAGCACCTTGGCCGTGAGCACCTGATCGCGCTTGAGTACGTCGGCGATTTGCCCGGCGCTGGTTTTGGGATTCGTGACGAGTTCCATCACGCGAGTCACCACCACCGAGAGCGTGGGAATGTCGCGCAGCTTGTCGACCAGCTGCGTGACGTTTTGCGAAGATCCGGGGCTCATCCGCTAAGAGTTTAACGTATTTTCGGTCCTAGAAGTCGAGCTGCAGGCCCACAAAGATCTTCGAAAAGTTGACGAGGTTGACGTTGAGCGCGTACGCCGTGTCACCCGACAAATAACGCAGCGAGGTGCCCGCCATGGGCACGAACTTGAAGGGCTTGGTCACGGTGCCTTCCGAGACGGCTTGGTAGATTCCGTAGCGCCCCATCAGGGGGAGGGTCAGTCCCACGCCCCATTTGCCAAAGGAATAGAGGGCCATGGGTCGCAGCATCAGGCCGCCCACGAGGCCGCTCCCGTTGAAGACGGTTTCCGGGGTGGCTACGGAATTTTTGAGACTGCTGAGAGCGCCGAAGACATGGGCATCGAGGCCCCAGGTGAAGGACGCGCCTTTGCTCTCCCAGCCGTAGCCGATACCCCCGCCATACTGCGTGCCGGTGAGCGGCTCGGGGTTGATCGAGTCGCCTTCGAGTGAGAACGACTCCATCCAATACATCGCCTGGAGAGAGAGGTAGCTCCGAGCTTCGCGCACGCGCACGGGCGAGGGAGCGGCTTCCACTTGAACCACTTCCGCAGGCGAGGCTTCGGTTTCCGCAGGCGGAGCCTCGGTGCCTCCCAAGGCATCGTCTATGGTTTCGGTTGGAGGCGTTTCCACGAGCGGCGCGGGATCCGATGCGGCTTGGTTCTCGACGGGAAAACTGGAGTCGGGAGTCGGCGGAGCCGGCGCCTTAACTCGAGGGATGCCTTTGCCGCCGATCAAGCACTTGGCTGGGCCGCGGAAGAAGAGGTTCTTGGGCTTGGCCACTTTGAACTGGAAAAGGCCGTTCTTGAGAACGATGCCTGTGGCCTTGGTGCCCTTCTTGATCTTCGCTTTGTAGGGCTTCCAGGGACTCTTTGGTTTGTTCATGGGCTTGAACTCCACGCGGCAGGCGGGGTTCATCAGCGCTCGGGTCACGGTCGTGGGAGCGGCCGAGGACGCGACCGAGGCACCGGCGGCAGTCAAAGCAAGGGTCGAATTCAAGATCCAGCGCAGGACACGATGCCGGCTCACGATGCTCATGACGCGTAGTACGTCGCAAATAGGTGTTACCAAGGGGCTGCGCAGCAATCAGTGAATCTGGCTGAAGCAAACCTGGACCTAAGCGACCTCCTTTTTGTCTTCATCGGGTGCCGGGTGCTGATCCTTGAG